>CEUZ01064136.1_pt1 | contig 33724 bp, 32 predicted proteins | sample 361511 | NCBI WGS metagenome assembly CEUZ01 (sample SAMEA2622822, study PRJEB7988) | marine metagenome | biome: marine biome (ENVO:00000447); feature: surface water layer (ENVO:00002042); material: "saline water (ENVO:00002010), including plankton (ENVO:xxxxxxxx)" | depth 5 m | reverse complement strand
AAATGGAGAAAGGGTTTATAGTAAAGGTAAAATATTATCTAATAAAGCAGGAAGAAAGTTAGATTTTACAAGGGGATAGGTATGAGTTTTAAAGAATATGATAATTTTGATGCGTTAGGTCTTGCGGAATTAGTTAAGAAAAAAGAAGTCTCTGCTGAAGAACTCTTAGAAGAAGCTATTCAGAGAACCGAAAAAGTAGATGGTCAAATTAATGCAGTTGTTTTAAAACATTATGATGAAGCAAAAGCCATGATTGAAAGAGGTCTTCCAGAGGGTACTTTTACTGGAGTTCCTTATCTTCTAAAAGATTTGCATGTTCTTCTGACAGGAACAAAAACTACTTATGGATCAAAATTTTTTAAGGATTATGTTGCAGATCACAACAGCACATTAGTTGATAGATATCTTGAAGCTGGTTTAGTTATCTTTGGTAAGACAAATAGCCCAGAATTTGGTTTAACTGTAACAACTGAGCCTGAGCTGTATGGTCCTACTCGAAATCCATGGAACCTAGATCATTCGGCAGGTGGATCAAGTGGAGGTGCAGCTTCAGCTGTAGCTTCAGGAATATTGCCTATGGCGAATGCAAGTGATGGTGGCGGTTCGATCAGAATTCCTGCATCTTGTTGTGGATTAGTTGGATTAAAGCCCACCAGAGCAAGAACTCCTATGGGTCCAGATAGAGGGGAGGGCTGGGCAGGACAATCTATAAGCCATTGTGTATCTAAAACTGTTAGAGATTCAGCAGCTCTTCTTGATGCCACTACAGGTTTTTCACCTGGCGATCCTTATGCACCAACTGAACCTTCAGATAGTTTTCTTGCTGCAACCAATAGAGATCCAGGGAAGTTAAAAATAGCATTACATCTACCCACCGATTCAATTCAAATTGATGATGATGTTGTCACATCTATTAAAAACACCGCAAAACTATGTGAAGACTTAGGGCATCATATTGAAGAGGCTTCTCCAGAAGCAGATAATGAAGCTCTTTCAGAGGCTATTGGCATAATTATTTCAGCCAATGTTTCCTTGGCACTTGAACAAAGAGCTGAAGCATTAGGGACAGAAGTTACACCTGATGTTGTTGAAAACATAACTTATAGAATGTATGAAAATGGAAAAACCTTTTCTGCAGATCAATATGCTAAAGCGACATTAATTAATCATCAGGCCGGCAGGGTCTTAGGTAACTTTATGGAAAATTACGATTTGATCTTGAGTCCTGTGCTAAATAAACCTCCTGTAAAAATTGGTGAGATTGATATGTCGTCTCCAGATATAGCAACTTACATTGAAAGGCTGTCATCTTATTCAGGTTTTACAGCAATTTATAATCAAACAGGTCAGCCCAGTATTTCAGTTCCTTTAGGGTTTAGTAAAAATGAATTACCTATAGGATCAATGTTTACTGCTAAATTTGGTAATGATGAACTACTCATTTCTGTAGCATCTCAGCTTGAAACAGCCAGTCCTTGGGCAGCAAAAAAACCTCCAATTTATTCCAGCTAAGTGAACCCAGAAATTCATCCAGATAATAATAATTTTACTTGGTCTGTTCCGGAAGGACCTTATCAATATCTATCTAATGAACAAGTTAATCATTTTGATGAACAGGGATATTTAGTTATAGAAGATGCCTTTGATCAGGAATATATGTCAAAGATATCTAATCTTATTGATCCGTTTGAAGAAAAAGTTACTGATGTATTAAGAGGTTTTAATGAAGGTAAGGTTTTTATCTCAAGAGCTGAAGAGATTACATTTTCTACTCATCTCGTTACGCTGCATGAAGACTTAAAGGAATTTAGTAAACACACTGTTTTTTCTAGTATCTGCTTAGATTTAATAGGTAATGATGTTCGTTTATATTGGGATCAAGCTGTTTATAAAAAACCTGGAACCAAAGATGAATTTCCATGGCACCAAGACAATGGGTATACCTTTATTGAGCCCCAAGCATATTTAACGTGTTGGTTAGCTTTAAATAATACTGATGAAGAAAATGGATGTCCCTGGGTAATTCCTGAATTACATAAGCTAGGTACTTTAAAACACGAAACTACTGAATTAGGGTTTGAAATACCATTAAATTCAGAAAAGGCAATACCTTTACCTCTAAAGTCAGGAAGTATAGCAGTTTTCTCTTCTCTAACTCCTCATCGAACAGGTCCAAACACTTCCGAAGGTATTAGAAAGAGTTACATACTTCAGTATGCACCAGATGGAGCCAAAAGAAAGATATCTGGGTCTCTAAGTGAACCAGTCAATAACGAGGAAAGACAATTTTATATTGTAAAAGATGGGAACATCCTGTCTTAGGCTTTTCTACTCCTGCATAAAAGTATCTAATCTTTCATAAGCTTCTAAAAAGTCCTGCTTGAATTCCATTACAACGTCACTTGCTGAAATACTTTGGTTCATTAAACCAACTCCCTGACCAACCCAGTGAGTTGCTAGATCTTTAGCTCCATCATGACCTCCTTCAGCTAATTTATTAACTTTAGCTAAGGCAGGCTCAGCTACCATCGGCTGTAATGGCATTGGAAGAGGTTCAGGAGCTTTATCTGATTCCCAAGCATCTGTCCAAGGAGAAACAAGTTGTCTAGAGTGTTTGCCGGTTCTGCTTCTCGATCTAACCGTATGACTTGAATTAGCTGCAATCATTTTTTCTTTGACAATAGGGTGAATCTCAGACTCAATAGTTGTTAGCCAAACTGATCCGCACCAAGCACCTGAGGCACCCATAGTCATAGCTGCAGCCATTTGTTTTCCAGTAACAATACCGCCAGCAGCTAGAATAGGAACATCGCCATAAGGTTGGATAGCTTCATAGACCTCTGGAATCAAAACCATTGTCGACACACTACCACAATGTCCTCCTGCTTCAGTTCCTGAAACAACCAATATATCAACACCAGCTTTTACCTGATTAATAGCATGTTGAGCGGTACCTAATAAAGCTGCAACCTTTACATCATTGTCCTTACCCATTTGAAGCATCCAGTCTGGAGGTACGCCTAGTGCGTTGGCAATCAGTTTAATGGGGTGTTGAAAAGCTACATCTAATAAAGCTTTAGCTCCACCCGATTGAGTATTGGCAGCAAATCCTGAACCTCCCGTATCAATAGTTCTTAACTCAGGTGACGGGATATCATGATTTTCTAAAACATCAGCTCTGAAATCAGCATATTCTTGAGGAATCATTCCTACTAGTTTTTCAGGATCAAACTTTTCGTCCTTACCTACCATTTTATTAGGTATTAATACATCTACTCCATAAGGCTTTCCATCAATATGTTCATCAATCCATTTAAGTTCTTGTTCTAATATTTCAGGAGACATTCCTACTGCTCCTAAAACTCCGCAACCCCCAGCTTTTGAAACGGCAACAACAACATCTCTGCAGTGCGTGAAAGCAACTAAAGGAAATTCAATATTTAGCATTTCACATATTTTTGAATTCATTTTTTACCTCGCTTTTTTGTATAGTACTATGTTTAGTAATAAGTAATTATATTAGGAACCTTAATGATAAAGAATAACAGAATTTGCCAGACTTTCGGAATTGAATATCCTATCTTTTTAGCAGGAATGGGTGGAGCTGCATGCCCTAAATTAGTAGCAGCTGTTTCTAATGCAGGTGGCCTTGGGGTACTTGGAGCAGCAGCCTGTACACCAAGTCAAATGAGAAGATGGATTAATGAAACCAGAGAATTAACGGACAAACCTTTCGGAATTGATACCTTGCTCCCAATGTCAGTTAGGGGAGGAGGAAATCTAAAACAAAATAATGGAAAAAATCCTGCAGACCTTTTATCTGAATATCAAAAAATGGCTAAAGAATTTATGAATGAGCATGGATTAAAAATGGTTCAGCATGACCGTCAAGCCTCAGAAGAAGATAACTTAGGATTTTTTACTAAAGAATTTTTTGAAGCTCAAATGGAGGTAGTTATAGAAGAAAAAGTTCCTGTCTATGCAGCAGGTTTAGGCAACCCAGCTCCTTGGATGGAAAGACTTAAAGTTAATGGCACAAAAGTCATGACTGTTGTTGGAGCAGTAAGGCATACAATTAAAGTAGCCTCAGCAGGTGTAGATGCAATAGTAGCTCAAGGTCATGATGCAGGTGGACATAACTCTCCTGTTGGTTCTATGGCATTAATTCCTCAAGTTGTTGATGCATCAGCTGGTATCCCTGTTTTAGGAGCTGGAGGTATCAGTGATGGAAGAGGAATAGCAGCTGCTTTTATGTTAGGAGCTGAGGGTGTTTGGATAGGATCTGCATTTTTAGCTTCCGAAGAAGCTGATATCTTCGACCATCAGAAGCAAGCAATAGTAGATGCAACAGAAGAAGGAACAGTTATTTCTAGATCTGTAACCGGTAAACCTGCCAGGATTATACGCAGCACTTGGACTGACTTTTGGGAGAAATCTGATCTAGAGCCTCTTCCTATGCCTTTTCAGTCTGGAATAGCCGGACCAGTTTTAGAATCAGCAAATAAAGATAAAAGGCAGGATATTAATCCAGGATTCGCTGGCCAAGGCATTGGAATGGTTAAAGCTGTCAGACCAGCAGAAGAAATTATGGCTGACTTGATTGAAGGAATGGAAAGGTCACTGAAAGATTCAGCAAAGATTTATAATTGATAGTTTAAGGATTAATTTACTGACTGTAGATAGATAGCCAGAATAATTTGTAAAACTACCACAACGCCTATAATCGCAAAGAAAATACCTAAGGTGGTTATTGTTTTTTTATCTTCTTCCATAGAATTACCTAATAAAAAAATGCATTATTAATATTAATGGAACGTACGTCAAAGAAATTAACTAAATCAGCATGGAGTTGGGCTTTTTATGATTGGGCTAATTCTGCTTTTGCAACGACTATAATGGCAGGTTTTTTCCCTATATTTTTTAAAAGTTATTGGGCTTCTGATCTTTCAGATGCTGAGAGTACTTTCGCTATTGGTTCTGTTAATTCTGTTGTGGGATTGATAATTGCTTTTAGTGCTCCGGTATTAGGGGCATTAGCTGATGCTGGTAATTCAAAAAGAAATTTTTTATTTAGTTTTGCTTTCTTAGGAATTTTAACTACAGGATATTTATTTTTTATCCCTGATAGCTCCTGGAAATTAGCCTTAATTTTTTATGGTCTCGGGGTTATAGGTTTTTCTGGAGGGAATATTTTTTATGATTCACTCCTTGTGTCTGTCTCTGCAAAGGAAGAAAGGAATAGAACTTCTGCATTAGGTTTTTCCCTAGGTTATCTTGGGGGCGGTCTGTTATTTTTAATTAATGTTCTTATGTTTTTGTATCCAGACTTCTTTGGACTAGAAAGCCAAATAGAAGCTATCCTTTGGTCTTTTATGTCTGTAGCAGTTTGGTGGTTTATTTTCTCTCTTCCTATTTATTTAAATGTTAAAGAACCTGGAGAAAGTAATAGTAAAAAATTAAACAAAGTAATCTCTGATGCCTTTAGTAACCTTTTGAGTACAGCTAGATCAATAAAGGAATACAAGAGTGCGGTTATCTTTCTTTTAGCTTATTTTTTGTATATGGATGGAGTTGATACGATCATAAGAATGGCCACTTCTTATGGTTCAGATATAGGGCTGTCGGCTACTTCTATGATTCAAGCTTTACTTCTTACTCAGTTTATAGGTTTTCCAGCCACTTTAGTTTTTGGTTATTATGCTGATAAATATGGTTATAAATATTCTCTATCTTTTGCCATTATTATTTACATTTTAGTAGTCTTATTTAGTTCTCAGATGGATACAGCTGTTGAATTTTATATTGTCGCTTCAGTAGTTGGTTTGGTTCAAGGTGGAGTCCAAGCTATTAGCAGATCTTTCTTTAGTACTTTAATTCCCCAACACAAAGCTGCAGAGTTCTTTGGCTTTTATAACTTCATAGGAAAGTCTTCTGTATTTATTGGACCTTTTATGGTTTCTGGAATAGCTTTGTTATCTGGAAGTCCTAGTTATGGAATCTTAAGCTTACTAGTGCTCTTTATACCAGGACTAATCTTGTTGTGGATGGTACCTGAAAACAATTAAATTAATTTTTTTTCCGTTAGAACCTTAAGCAATATAGTTGGCTTATCTGTCATGAGTCCATCTACACCCAAAGAGATTAATCTTTCCATCTCTGGTTCTTCATCTATAGTCCATACATGTACTAATTTATTATCTCTATGAATACTATCTAAAAATCTCTTTGTAACTATAGGAACTCCCCATTGAGAAGTTGGAACTTGAGCACAGTGACCTTCATTGAGAGGGGCAGGAAAGTTAATAGAATCTAACACTTGTAAGAAGATTTCCATTTGCCCCATAGAAGAACATGCTTTGGGTCCTGCTAAACTCCTGAGCCTTTTAAGTCTAGAACTAGAAAAAGAAGCAAGACAAACTCTTTCAGTTGCTTTAGTTTTTTTGATAATTTCAATCCCTTTTTCTACAGAGTTATCAGTTTTGAAGTCAATATTAAATCTTAATTCGGGAAAGGAAATTAAAAGGTCTTCTAGTAAAGGTATTTTTCCACCGCCCTTTAAATCTATTTGTTTAATTTCAGAAAAATTTAGCTCTTCAATCTTCTTATTTACTCCAGCCATCCTATTTAAATCATGATCGTGAAATACTACAATTTCATTATCCTTAGTTCCCTGTATGTCAGTCTCCATAAAGGTAAAGCCCATATCTGAAGAATGCTGAAAGGCTTCTAGGGTATTCTCTGTTGCCTCTTCAGCTCCACCTCTATGGACAAAACCAATAAAATTAAAGTCTTGAAAGAATGGATGAGTTTGTTCTGAATGCATATTAATTTGTTTGACCAATGTTTTTCTTAACAATAATATCAGTCTTCCTATAACTGAGTTCTAATTAAAAATTGATTAATGTAAAAGAAAGTTTTGGTTCAATTTTGCCTTATGAAGATAAAGAGGTAACCCAAGTTATTAAGTCGTTAATAAATGATAAAAATTTTCATAAAGAAATAGCTTCTAAAGTCTATCCATCATTTATAAAAATTATTCCTGGACTTGGATCTTTTTTATTTAAAAGGTCCTTTATTAAAAACTTTTCTACCTCAAAAAGTTTAGAAGAATTTCAAAATAAACTAGCACCCTTTGTAAGTAAAATGATAGAAAAAACTACAGATGGTTTTACATATTCTGGAAAAGAAAATTTAGATAATCAAGCAACGCTGTATATATCAAATCACCGAGATATAGCATTAGATCCTCTTTTTTTAAATTTTGCCAGATACGTTGAAGGTTATAGAACTACCCGTATAGCAATAGGAGATAATCTTCTGGATTCTAGTTTTTTTGAAAAATTAATGCGTTTAAATAAGAGCTTTATAGTTCATCGAAACATAAAGGGAGCAAAAGAAACCCTTCGAAAGTTAACTAACCTATCAAGATACATCAACCACTCTATATCTCTTGATAAAGAAAGTATTTGGATAGCTCAGCTTGAAGGTAGGGCAAATGACGGAAATGACTTTACAGATATAGCCGTGATTAAAATGTTATACCTGTCGGAAAGAAAAAAATGTTCTTTAAATGAATGGATCCAGAAAGTTAACCTTACTCCAGTTTCTATTTCTTATGAATATGATCCTTTGGATATCATCAAGGCCAAAGGTTGGGAAGGATGGGAATCGCTGACCCACGAAGAAAATAATAAAAGGGATTTGAACGAACTTGTAAGCGGATTAAGGGGAAATAAAGGAAGAGTTCATTTGCATATAGGAAAGAAGATTACAAACAAAGTTAAAAATTTTGAGCATTTAGTTGAAATATTAGATGAAAAGATCATTTCCAACTATAAGTTATGGCCAAGTAATTATATTTCAGCCTATGAAAACGGGCTTACTAAAGATAAGAAAGGCTTCGAAAATAAAAGAGGAATCTTTCTAAGTAGGCTTAATGGAGTAAAAGAGCAGGTTAAGAAGGAAGTACTAGAAATGTATTCTGCTCCATATAAAAACAAAAAAGGGCTAAATCATTGAAGTTTAGCCCTATTAAATGTAAAAAAATTACATAGAGAAAGTTATTACAAAAGCATCTTCATCAGCATCAACCTCTTCTGATTCAAAATCACTTAAGCCAATTCCAATAGACACTTTATCTGCAATTTGGTATTCGAGTTCGTAGCTTATTAACGTGTATTTTCCTACTCCATCATAATCACCATATGTAACTCCGATTCCTGAATCACCTAGCGCTACATTCCACTCAATATTATCTGGAGCCTTATCCATACCTTTTGATATAGTAAGTCCTACCCATTTATACCCTAACCCAACATAGATTTCTTCAAAATCTAAACCAGATTCTCCGGGATAGTTATAACTTATGTAACCTACATCAAAACTGACTCCTCTCTCAGATTCATCAGAGTATCCAAAGTAAACATCCACTTCCATATTGGCATCATCATCTGGACCAAAATCTACTTTTGAACCCCAAAGTCCTATATAAGCTCCATTATCACTCGAGACATCTACTCCTCCTGAGTAAGCAAAACCCTCATCCGTTTGGGTCATTCCTCTCCATATATAGTCATTTGTAATAGCAAAATTAGATTCTACTTCTGCTGCGTTAACTGAAACTATCCCTAGACTAAGAAGCGCTAGAAATAATAAGTTTTTAACTTTTTTCATATAATCTCCTTGCTGAAAAATTAATATCAACACTAATATACATGCAAGTATTATGCCAATTTATTAGGTATCTATACCTTAATTTTGCCTTAATTTGGTGCAGTTTAAAAAGTTTTATTAAATAAAAAGTGCAAAATAAGTTTCAATAGTTTTTAAAGAGACACTTATCGTGTAAGATTCGCGTCCCTTAAGATAATTTTCAGGAGTATTTATGGACATTTCAGGCAAAGTAGCACTTATAACTGGAGGAGCTTCTGGTCTGGGCTTGGCGACTGCAGAGAAGCTTTTAGAATCTGGTTCAAAGGTAATGTTGGTTGACTTAAATGAAGAAAACGTTAAAAAATCAGCTGAAAATTTAGGAGATAATACTTCGTATGCAGTGGCAAATGTAACTGATGAAGATTCAGTTAAAGGCTGTATTGCCAATACGATGGATACATTTGGAGGTATTCATATAGTTGTTAATTGTGCGGGAATAGGTAGTGCAAGCAAGACTGTTGGAAAAGATGGCGCTCATCCTTTGGACTATTTCAAAATGGTGGTAGATATCAATTTAACTGGAACCTTTAATGTACTTAGATTGGCTGCGGTTGAAATGGGTAACAATGAACCAGGCGATGATGGAGAGTGCGGTGTAATCGTTAATACTGCTTCTGTAGCAGCTTTTGATGGTCAAATTGGACAAGCAGGTTACAGTGCAAGCAAAGCAGGCGTAGTTGGAATGACTCTACCTATAGCGAGAGACTTGGCAAGAATGGGAATTAGAATAAATACTATAGCCCCTGGAATCTTTGATACTCCTATGATGGCTATGGCCCCAGATCAAGTTAGAAATCCCTTAATAGAGATGACACAGTTTCCTAAAAGATTAGGATTACCTAATGAGTATGCATCTTTAGTTAAGCACATTGTAGAAAATCCTTTTTTAAACGGTGAAACAATTCGTTTAGATGGTGGGATAAGAATGGCACCTAAATAAATTATGATTGAACTTTTAATTGAATATGGCTTTTTCCTGTTAAAAGTTGTTACTGTTCTTGCAGTAATTCTTATTCCTCTACTCATGATAGTTAGCTCTTCTAGGGATAAACAAGATGTCGATAAAGGAAGGATAATTGTAAAAAATCTATCAGAAAGACTAGAAGAAATAGGAGTTTCCTTAAAAAGTGCTGAAATGGATCCTAAATCTTATAAAGCTTTTTTAAAAGAAAGATCAAAAAAGAAGAAGGCTGAAATCAAGAGCAAAAATAAGTCTAAAGAAATTATATATATTCTTGATTTCAAGGGAGATATTCAAGCTAGCGCTGTAGATAAGCTTAAACAAGAGATTAATGCCATTATTGCTTCTAAAGTTAAGTGTAAAGAGGTAGTTCTAAAAGTCGAAAGCGGGGGCGGCTCAGCTTATGCTTATGGTCTATGTGCAGCCGAACTAAAAAGATTAGTAGACAATAAGATAAAGCTAACAGTTTGTATCGATAAAATTGCAGCTAGTGGAGGGTATCTAATGTCTTGTGTAGCCACGAAGATAGTCGCAGCTCCTTGGGCTATTGTAGGATCAATTGGAGTTATTGCTCAACTTCCTAATTTTCATAAATTATTAAAAAAATTTGATGTTGATATTGAAATGCATACGGCAGGAAAATTTAAAAGAACTCTTACTATGCTAGGAAAGAATACTCAACAAGGAAGGCAAAAATTTATATCTGAATTAGAAGATTTGCATGTAGTTTTTAAAGATTTCGTTAAAGAAAATAGACCTAAAATCCAGGTAACTAAGGTTTCCACTGGCGAAGTATGGCAGGGTGATAAGGCGGTTAAACTAGGTCTTATTGATGAAATAGCTACTTCAGATGACTATTTAATTAAGCTTTCAGATAAATTTAAACTACTAGAACTTCAATACTTTGAAAAGAAACCTTTTACCGCTAAGTTAGCTGCTGCTACAGAAGTTATAGTAGAAAAAGGAGTTTACAAAGTATTAGATATTTTTAATAAAGATAGGTTTATAACCTAAAAAAGTATGACTAAAACTTTTAAGGCCTTACAAGTAGAAGAAAAAGATGGTAAATATCAATCATCTATTATTGAGAAAGAAATAAAAGATTTACCAGAAGGTGACTTGTTGGTAAAAGTAAATTACTCGTCATTAAATTATAAAGATGCCATGTCATCTACTGGTCTTCCAGGAGTTACTAGGAATTACCCTCATACTCCAGGAATAGATGCAGTGGGAGAGGTTTCTGAAGCTTCTGTTGCAGACTTTAAAGAGGGCGATGAGGTCATAGTAACTGGATATGACCTAGGTATGAACACTTCAGGAGGTTTTGCTGAATATATAAGAGTTCCTTCTAATTGGGCGGTTAATTTACCTGAAGGTTTAAGCTCTAAGAAAGCTATGGCTTTAGGTACAGCAGGGTTAACAGCTGGGCTATCTATTCATGCTTTAGATAAACATAGAGATTATGAAGGTTTCAAAGAAACAAAGTCTGTCGTCACAGGGTCTACAGGAGGAGTAGGTTCTATAGCAGTAATGCTCTTGAATAAACTAGGTTCTGAGGTTACTGCGGTATCGGGAAAAGAAGACCAAGAAAATTTCTTCAACTCCCTAGGGGCGTCTAAGGTTGTTAGCAGGGAAGAGCTTTCGGAGTTGACCAGAAAACCTATAGGTAAGAGTCTCTGGGATGTTGGTGTGGACGTAGTTAGTGGAGATATTTTAACTCTCTTGTTAACTTCTTTAAATCCAGGTGGCGCTGTGGCCTGTAGTGGTTTAGTTGGAGGAGTCTCATTTGAAAGCTCTATTTTTCCTTTTATATTAAGAGGTAACTGTCTTATTGGAATAGATTCAGTTGAAATTCCTCTTAAGGAAAAACTTCATGTATGGGAACATTTTTCCACAGACTGGTCTTTGGATGGATTAGATGATATTACTAAGGAAGTTTCATTAGAGAATTTAGACAAAGAAATAGAGAGTATCTTGTCAGGAAACCAAATAGGCAGGGTAGTAGTTAAGATTTAAATAGGAGAATGGATGTCAGATTTAGATAATAATGAAAATGAAGACCAAGAGGATAGCAAAGCTGATGCGATAGCAGCTACTATTATCATAGCTGCCCTAACTTTAGCTATGTACTTTTGGGTTTCAAGTCAATAAGAAAAAGAGGGAAAATATGGATGTTGTAAGTTTCTTGAAAGATAAGACTAGGATTCCTGTTTTTGGTGCACCTCTCTTCACTGTTTCCTATCCTGAATTAGTTTTAGCACAGTGTAAGGCTGGAATTGTAGGTTCGTTCCCTGCATTAAATGCTAGACCTGAAGAGAAGCTTGATGAATGGATTTCTATGATGAAAAAAGAATTAGAACAATATCAAGCTGATAATCCAGATGAAGCAGTTGCACCTTTTGCTGTTAATCAAATTTGCCATCATTCAAATAATCGCTTAGAACATGACATGGAAGTTTGTACTAAACATGAAGTGCCAATTATTATTACAAGCCTAAGAGCACCAAAATTTGTTGTTGACTCTGTCCACAGTTACGGAGGTGCAGTAATGCATGACGTAATTAACATTAGGCATGCAAAAAAGGCTATTGATGAAGGTGCTGATGGACTTATTCTAGTGTGTGCAGGGGCAGGTGGTCACGCTGGAACTTTAAGCCCGTTTGCTCTGGTTAGAGAAGTTAGAGAATTCTTTGATGGACCCATAGCCTTGTCGGGAAGTATATCTCATGGAGCTTCAGTTCTTTCTGCTCAAGCGATGGGAGCTGATTTTGCTTATGTAGGTACTAGGTTCATAGCTACAGAAGAAGCCAATGCTAGTGATGGTTATAAGGAAATGATAGTAGATAGTTCAGCTAATGATATTATGTATTCTGCTACCTTTACTGGTGTTCATGGGAATTATTTAAAACCTAGTGTGGAGAAAGCCGGTTTAGACCCAGATAACTTACCTTTTGCTGATAAACATGATATGAACTTTGGCTCTGGTCCTGGAGATAACCAAAAGAAAGCTTGGAAGGATATTTGGGGTTCCGGTCAGGGGATAGGTAACTTACATGAAGTTCCTTCAGTAAGAGAAGCTGTGGATGCTTTGGTCAAAGAATATGAGGAAGCTAAAAGCTCTTTATCTAAAAAATCTGCCTAGTCACCTTTATAGTCTGGATCTCTTTTTTCGAAGAAAGATTTCACAGCCTCTTTTCTATCAGAAGTTTCATGAGTTAAAAGAGTTTGGTCATAATCCATATGCATGATTGCTTTATCTCCAGAATAAGTTATTTCATTTGCACTTCGTTTAATCATTTGAGCAGCAATTGGCGGTTTAGATGCATATAATTCAGCCATATTTAAAGCGGCATTCATTAACCCGTCTTTTGGATGTACTTCATCATAAAAGCCCCATTTTAGAAGTGTATCTGCATTCTCATTTTCACCACCTATAACGATTTTTTTTGCTTTAGCAGGCCCAATTAATCTAACTGCTAAAGGCAGGCCAAGCCAATTAAGGTTTATGCCTAAGTTAATTTCAGGATAACCTAGAATAGACTTTTCAGAAGCAACTCGAAAGTCACAAGCTGAAGCAATACAAGCTGCTCCCCCTAAACAATAGCCATTAATAGCAGCTATTGTTATCTGATCTACTTCTAAAAAAGACCATATAGCAGGTTTACCAAAATTATTTCTCCAAGCTTCAAGTCTTGTAGTCTTCTCCTGTTTTTCTTTTAAATCTGCACCTGATGAGAAGTTCTCTCCAGTACCAGTGTATATAACCACTCTAGTATCTAAGTCTTTTTTTAAAGAAGCATTAAATTCTGTGAGTTCTTGAAGAATTTCAGTATTAAGAGCATTAAGCGACTCAGGTCTATTAAGATATACCCAACATATATGATCTTTCTTTTCTATTTTTAAATGGTTCATTATTAATCAGATAAATATTTTTCTGCATCAAGAGCAGCCATACACCCTGATCCAGCTGAAGTTATTGCTTGTCGATAAATGTGGTCTGATACGTCGCCTGCGGCAAAAACACCTTCTATGTTTGTAGAGGTTGCATTACCTTCCAAACCTGAGTTAATTCTTATATAACCATCCTTCATGTCTAATTGGTCTTTAAATATATCTGTATTTGGATTGTGGCCTATAGCAATGAAAACTCCTTCCAAATCTATTTCTTTTAATTCTTTAGTTTGAAGATTCTTTAATTTAATTCCTAGGACCTTTTTGTCATCACCTAAAATATCCTCAACAACATGATCCCATATAATCTTAATTTTTCCTTCTTCTACTTTTTTAAAGATTCTATCTTGAAGTATTTTCTCTGCTCTTAACTCATCTCTTCGATGAATTAAAGTTACTGATGAACATAGGTTAGATAAATAAAGTGCTTCTTCAGCTGCCGTATTACCCCCACCAACTACTGCAACTCTTTTATCCTTATAAAAGAAGCCGTCGCAAGTAGCACAAGCACTTACACCTTTTCCAAGGTAAGTTTCTTCAGATTGTAATCCTAAATATTTAGCAGAAGCACCTGTTGCAATTATTAAAGATTTACATTCGTAAATCATACTGCTTCCTTTTAATGTAAAAGGTTTCTCCAATAAATCTGTTTTCTCTATATGATCAAATATAACTTCGACATCTAATGATTTAACATGCTTTAACATTCTTTCCATTAATTCTGGACCTTGAAGTCCATCGCTATCACCTGGCCAGTTCTCAACGTCTGTAGTAGTAGTCAATTGTCCGCCCTGTTCCATTCCGGTAATTATGGTTGGTTTAAGACCAGCTCTAGCTGCATAAACTGCAGCGGTATATCCTGTAGGACCTGACCCAAGTATGATTAAATTTCTATTTAATTTATCTTCCATATACAAATTATAACTGCGATTTACGAATAAGTTATTGTTGAAAGTTAGAACTACCTCTCAATTATCGCTACAATACTAAAAACATATTCCAGCAAGTGGCAAAAAAAGCACAAGCAATCAAGAAATCAGCTGAACAAGCTGTATCTATTTCTCGCTTAAAACTTAATCAACTTTTCTTTGAATCGCTTCTTATAATTCAAGGATTTTTAGGTGTATTTGTATTAATTTCACTTATAACCTATTCTCCTCAGGATCCAGGTTGGAACTCTCAAACCTTTATTAGCCCGCAAGTAACTGAAGACTTTGGGATCTATAACGCTGTAGGTTCTTGGGGTGCTTATATAAGCGACTTATTGTTTTCTCTAGTAGGTTATATGGCTTATCTTCTAGCTTATTGGCTTCTATGGCCACTGATTAGACACTTCATTTTTTTTAGACGACCAGTCCAATTTTCTCAAATCCATTCAGGAATAATAGGGATAAGAATTATAGGTTGGGCTCTTTTTTTGATATCTTCTTCGACTTTATTAGCTATATTAATAGAACAGGGCTACTCATTTTTACCTGAAGATACAGGTGGCCTAGTAGGTACAGCAGTTTCTGCTTTTACCTTAGAGCCTTTAAGCTTCGTTGGTAGCAGTCTGCTTTTTGCTTGCTTAGGATTACTTGGACTAACACTATCTTTAGAAATCTCCTGGACTAGTTTAATAATTAAAATCCAAGAATATCTAATAAATTTTGGAGGAGATTTTGGAGAAAAAGCTTCTGATACTTTAAATAGAGTTAAAGAGAAACAAAAGTTAAAGCAAGAAAAGCTTGATCGGCAGAAAAAAGTTTTAGATCAAGCAAAGAAGAAAGAAAAAAGTAAACCAGCTGAAGTTTTACTACCAAAAGAAAAATTGGAATCAAGTAGGAGAGTCCAAGAAGAAAAACAAGAAGAGCTTTTTGAATATAAAGAGTCTGTTAAACCACCAAAACTTTCTTTGCTAGATGAAAAATCAGAGGAATTCTCAAATGAAACTTCTGAGCAGTCTTTAAGACAACTTGGTGAGTTAGTTATAAGTAAGCTCTCTGAATATGGAATTAATGATGTTACTGTTGAATCTATACAGCCAGGTCCTGTAGTTATTAGATTGGAATTAAAGCTTCCCAGCGGTTTAAAAGTTAATCAAATTTCAAATATAAATAAAGACCTAGCTCGATCCCTTTCTAAGACAAGTGTAAGAATTGTGGAGGTCATTGAGGGTAGGGATACTATTGGAGTGGAAGTACCTAGAGAGGACAGGCAGCCTGTGCTTTTAAGTGAAGTTTTATCTAGTACTGAATACGACGAGTCAAAAAGTCCACTTACTATAGCTTTAGGAAAAGATATTAGTGGTTCAGCTGTAGTTGCAGAATTATCTTCAATGCCTCACTTGCTTGTTGCAGGTACCACAGGGTCAGGAAAGTCTGTTGCTATTAACTCAATGTTGATTAGTATTCTTTTTAAGGCTAGTCCGGAACAGGTAAGGTTAATTTTAATCGATCCAAAAATGCTAGAACTCTCTGTCTATGAAGATATTCCTCATTTATTGTGTCCAGTTATAACAGACATGAAGGAAGCATCCAGTGGTTTACGTTGGTGTGTTAATGAAATGGAAAGAAGGTACAAACTAATGGCACAACTAGGCGTTAGAAATTTAAATGGTTATAACAAGAAAGTTTCAGATGCTAAAGATTCTGGAAAACCATTAAAAGACCCTTTGTGGAAAAAAAGTGATGAGGAAGCAGAAGAAAAAGAAGAAGTACCAGAGCTTGAAAACCTCCCAAATATTATTTTAGCTGTTGATGAGCTGGCAGATTTAATGATGATTGTAGGTAAGACAGCAGAACAACTCATTGCCAGGATAGCTCAAAAAGCAAGGGCTGCTGGGATTCATATGCTTTTAGCTACTCAAAGACCTTCAGTTGATGTTATAACTGGTTTAATTAAGGCTAATATCTCAGCAAGAGTAGCTTTTCAAGTAGCATCTAAAATGGATTCAAGAGTTATTTTAGATCAAGGTGGAGCTGAGCAGCTCTTAGGTAAAGGCGATATGCTTTACTTAGCGGCTGGAACTTCTATTCCTCAAAGAGTTCATGGAGCCTTTGTTGGCGATGATGAAGTTAAGAGGGTTGCCGATGATTGGAGACAAAGAGGAAAAGCAAAATATATCGATGAAGTTACACAAGAAGAGGGCGTTGTTGTTGGCATGCCAGGTATACCATCTGTTGGTGATTCTGAAGATGATGGAGAATCAGACGAACTCTATGATGAAGCTGTAGCTTTTGTTACTCAGTCTAGAAGAGCATCTATTTCTGCTGTACAGAGAAGACTAAGGGTGGGTTATAACAGAGCAGCAAGAATAATAGAAACTATGGAGGCAGCTGGCGTAGTCAGTCCTATGGCTTCAAATGGAAATAGAGAAGTCTTAGTACCTCCACCTGCCGAAGATTAGGTTAAGTGAATTCTTTTTAATGAAAAAACTTTTCTTACTATTTCATATTTTTTTTATTATATTTTGTGTTCCATTTTCTTACGCTAAAAGCTTAGATAACAAGTTAGGAAATTCTTTAGATGGTTCAAATTCTTTATTTCATGTCCTAGAAAGGTATCAATACTTTTCAGCTCTTTTTAAACAATCTACTTTCCAAGAAAATAACCAGAGAGAAATTTTAGGATCAATTAAGGCAGATAGGTCCGGAAAATTTAAAATATCTTATTTCGAGCCCCTTAATGAAATAATGATGTCTGATGGTAAAGACTTTTTTCGTTTTGATCCTGAGTTAGAGCAACTTGTCATTGAGCCCTTAGAAGGGTTACTTAAAGAAACGCCTGTTGGATTATTTACATTAAATAATGATGAACTAAAAAATCTTTTTTTAATTAGAGAATGTAAAGGAAGTATAAATATTTTTTCTTGTCTGCTTATTAGTAAAAATGAAGAGAGCTTTATTAAATCAATTAATATAAAAATTAAAAATAGTACAATTGATTCTTTAAAGTATATTGATACTTTTGGACAAATAATTTCTTTAAAATTTAATGATGTTTCTATGATGAAAATTCCAGATAACGAATTTCAATTAAATATTCCTGAAGGGATTGATATTGTTAAATACCAAGGTAATAAATAATTTATTAGATATATGTTAGATCCAAAAACTTTAAGAAATCATCCAGATTTAATAGAAAAATCTCTTAAAAATAGAGCTTTTAAAGGCGATTTAAAATCCATAATTAAATTGGAGGTAAATAGAAAGGAACTTCAGAGTGACACAGAGAAGTTGCAAGCACAGCTAAATAAGATTTCTAAACAAATTGGAAGTTTAAAGTCACAAAGTAAAGATTCAAAACAAGAAGAGAAGGAGGCCAAAGCACTAACAAAAGAGATAAAGAAAAAATCTTCAATTTTAGATTCTGTTCTACAAGATATTAATAGCCTTAGTCTTGAATTGCCTAATATACCTGACCCAGATGTTCCTGTGGGAACCTCTGATAAGGATAATTTAGAGATCAGATCTTGGGGAGACATACCGCAATTTGATTTTAAACCTAAAGATCATATTCAGATAGGAGAAGAACTGGACGGAATAGATATGGAGGCAGGATCAAGGATTACAGGATCAAGATTTTCAGTGCTTAAAGGTGAAGTAGCAACATTACACAGAGCTTTGACTCAGTTTATGCTTGATTTCCATATAAATCAGCACAATTATCAGGAGCTCTATGTTCCTTATATAGTCAACTCAGAATCCTTGATTGGTACAGGACAGTTACCAAAATTTTCAGAAGACTTATTTAAGCTTGAAGGTGAAGAGGAGTATTTTCTTATTCCAACCGGAGAAGTTCCAATCTCTAATATGATGAAAGATCAAATTATTGAGTCAAAGGAATTACCTATAAAGTGGGTTAGCCACACACCTTGCTTTAGAAGCGAAGCAGGAAGTTATGGAAAAGATACTAGAGGCATGATTAGGCTTCATCAGTTTGAGAAGGTTGAATTAGTGCAAGTGGTAGAAGCAAGTAATTCTGAGAGTGCTTTAGAAGAACTAACGAGTCATGCTGAAGCTATAATGCAAGCTTTAGAGATACCTTACCGTGTAATATCTTTATGCACAGGTGATTTAGGTTTTAGTGCCTCTAAAACCTATGACATTGAAGCCTGGATACCTTCACAAGGGAAGTATAGGGAAATTTCTTCTTGCAGTAACTTTAGAGACTTTCAGTCAAGAAGAATGCAATCTAGATGGAGAAATGCAGATAAGAATAAGAATGAGCTGGTTCATACCTTAAATGGCTCTGGTCTAGCTGTAGGGAGAACTTTAATAGCTATTTTAGAAATCAATCAACAAAAAGACGGATCAGTTAACATCCCTAAAGGTTTAAGGGAATATTTTAAAAAAGATAAAATTAAAGCCATTTAACATTCAAGATAAAAATCAGATTTATCTATTATTTGACTAGCTTCTTCAGGACTTACAAATCTTAAATTATTAAGGTCAAGGGAAAGTAAAGAATTTTCTTTTGTAATTAAAAAGACATCTTGTTCAAAAGCTAAACAAGTAGCTACCAGATTGTAAAGCTCTTCTCCTTGATTGAATTTATTTTTATCTCCTGAAATGAAATTAAAGACAAATTTTTTCATAAAGTTCCTATTACCAAAGTTTTTTTATTTTTTAGAACACCTTCTATAAGTTTACCCAACCCTGAAACTTTAATTTTAGGGTGTATGTCTTCTGGAAGATTTCTACTTAAGAGAGAATTTCTGCAAACTGAAATAGGAATATTTTTAGAAATTGAAAAGTCAATTAACTTATTTAAAGAATCTTTATCTAATAATAAAGTTACTGAATTTGAATAAAAAAATAGCCCTGATACTTCTTTACCTATAAGTTTTTTTTCAACTAAACCAATTGAATCTAACGGTTCTTTTTTTTGAGCCGATAGGTTATTTATACATACAAAAATAGACATAAAAAAATATTAATTTGATCATTTCACTTTGTTAACTAAAGAGGGTATTATTCGTTTCAGATATTTTATTATTTTCACGCTGAGTGTGTGGAATAAATTTAGAGTTAACACATAATAGTCACAAATAAATCATGTTAAATTCACAAGAGTTTTATATATTTACAAATAGTGATATTAATGTTTTTTATAAATGATTGGGGGTCTTTATGACAAGTTTTAAAAAATTATTTCTTTTATCTTCAATATTCACTTTCCTTTTAGCGTCGGTACCAGTCTTTTCTGATGTGGATACGACTTCTTCGTTAAGAGGAAATGTAAATATTTCTGGAGCATCAGTGGTAGTGGAGCATACACCTACGGGCATAACAAAAGCTGCAACTGCTGGTTCTTCTGGAAACTTTTCTTTGAGTTTCTTACCTGTTGGTGGACCATATGAAATAACCGTTTCATCTCCAGGTTATCAAACTGCAAAACTTGAAGGTGTTTATTTAGTCTTAAATGAAACTGAGAGCATCTCAGTTACTCTTAATAGGGCAGACGCAGAAGAGTTAGTGGTAACAGCATCAGCTGGATCAGTAATAGTAAAGACTGGTTCAGGAACGCTCTTAACAAGAGCTGAGATGGATGCAGTTCCTACCATCAATAGATCAATTGGAGATTTTGCTAAGATGGATCCAAGGGTTTCTATCAACAGTGCTTCAAGCAGAAACACAGAAATTTCTGTTATGGGTGCTAACAACAGGTTTAATGACTTTACGATTGATGGAGTAAGTTTTAATGACCCATTTGGATTAAATGCAAATGGTTTTGGAACAATGCGTAACCCCATTAGTTTAGATTTTGTTGAGCAGATATCCATAGACATCACTCCTTATGATGTTGCTCGAGGAAACAGCACTGGTGGATCAATTGCTGTAGTAACAAAATCTGGTTCTAATGAATTTCATGGCTCTGTTTACTACTCTGATAGAAATGAAGATAATATTGGAGAAGACTCTGATGGAGTTGATTACCCTAAATTTAATGAAGAAATTAAGACAGTAACTTTTTCTGGTCCAATTATCCCAGATAGACTTTTCTTTTTTGCTGGTTACGAGGAATTTGAAAGATCAAATCCGGCTCTTTACGGAACTATTGATAGCAATGCCCAGAACAAAGCAGAGTTTGTAACTACTGCTATGGCTGATGAGATTAAAAACATTGCAATGAATACTTATGGGTATGATGCAGGCGTAATAAATGGAGCTTCTTTCCCTGAAACTCATGAAGAGTACACAGTTAAGTTAGATGCCGTCATTAATGACGCTAATAGAGCAGTTCTAAACTACTCAAAAGTAGAAAGTTATTTTCCCCGTAAATACAACGGCGGAGCAACAGTATTTAGTAATAACTACTATGTTAAGCCTCCTGTTATAGAACGTAAGTCAGTTGTACTTTATAGCGATATAAATGACAGGCTAAGAACTAAACTTAAGTTCTCTCAATATGAAATGGAAGAGGATGACAGGTCACTAGGTGATGGGCTTTTCCCAGAAGTTAGAATCAACTTAGGCGGTGACAGGGTTTACTTAGGAGGAGATAGGTATAGAGGTGCTAATCACATTATGGTAGATGAAGATGTTTTAATCTTCAAAGCCGATTACGATAATGATGAAAACGTTATAACTTTTGGAGTAGAAAGAGCTGAAACTAGCGTTTACAACTTATTTATTGCTCGTTATAACGGAGAAATTCAATTTAATAGCATAGAAGACTTTGCTGCAGGAGCTTGGTCATACTTGAGGTTCCACACTCCAATTGCTGGAAATGATCAGGTTGGTACGGCTGCTGCTGATTTTGAAGTTGAAAAAGACACTCTTTATCTTCAAAATAAATGGTATGCAAGTGATGACTTAACTATTACTTTTGGGTTTAGATACGACTCTGTTCTTACTCCAACAGAACCTCACTTAAATCCAAAATTTCTTGAAAGAAATGGAATTGGAAACAATCAAAAGTTCGATTTTGATCTAGTTCAACCAAGGATGTCCTTTAATTATGATGCTACTTCTCTATTTGGAGATAGAGTGGTAGACGCCACAATTAGAGGTGGTAGAGGTCTTTTCATGGGAAGAATACCTAGAGTTTGGTTTGGAAATGCTTATTCAAGGTCTGGAGGTAAGACTGATTACAATCGCTTTAGATCTTACAGTGATGTGATAGGCCCAATGCCTGCTGCTAATGTTGCTGATCCACGTTTTTTCTGGTTAGGACCAACAAGTAATTATCAAGTTAGAAGTGCTTGGTATGGTGATGCACAAGGTACAGACCCAAATTTTGCTGCTCCTAGTTCTTGGAGATCTAATGTTGCATTAGATATTTTGACCGCTAAAGGTTACGACTTCACTGTTGAATACAATAGAGATGAAGCTAATGAAGCAGTCTTCTATAACGACTTAGGTTTGACTAAGACAGGAACTTTAGCAGACGGTAGAGGTACTTATTCAGGTGCTGGTGATTTTTGGTTATCAAATACTAACAAAGGTGGTTCTGAAGCAATAACCTTTATATTAAAGAAAGACTGGAATGATCTTAAATTCATGACGGCCTATACTAATATGAATACCGATGATGTTTATCCACTTACTTCAGCTCAAGCAGAGTCTGCTTATGGTTACACTCAAAGATGGGATGGAGAGAATATGGATGCCTCAAGATCAAGTTTCATGGTTGAGCATAAATTCTTAGCTACTCTAGATTATACAAAACAGATAATAGGGAATAACGATACGCGCTTCTCTTTAGTCTTTGTTAGAAAGAGTGGTGAGCCCTATAGTGTTACCTTTGATGAACCAGGCTATAACAGTGTAACTGGAAACTCTCGTTTTTATGCTGATTATAGTCTTGCTTACATCCCAACAGGAGCTACAGATCCAAATGTAGTCTTTGCCAGTGCTGATGTTGCTAATGCAGTAATGGCGCATGTAAACAGTACGGGATTAAGTGCCTATAAAGGCAGTCATGCTCCAAGAAATGCTTTCAATAGCCCTTGGTACAGCAGATTAGATTTAAGGATAACTCAAGACATCAATGTCTTTGAAGGCCATAAATTCATTGTTTACTTAGATCTATTAAACTTATTGAATATGATAGATGATGAAAAGGGTATAGTAAGAGAATATTCTTACAACAACAGCCGACAAATAATGGTCAGCGGAGTTTCTGATTCCGGACAATTTATGATATCGGGAGTTGATCCAGATGATAGTCTTTATATTCAAAATAATGACGGTCAATCTGCTTGGAATATTAACTTAGGATTTAAATACCAATTCTAAGAAACAAATTTCCAGATAAAAAGCGCCACTAATAGTGGCGTTTTTTATTTTCTAGGCCCGCTTATTAAACAAATCTGAGTAGCATAATCAACAGCTTTCGTTAAAGCTAATTTCTGATCAGTTAACCCTAATTGAGAAAGAAAAATACCTAGTAAAGCATCACCAGCACCATTTGTATTAACTACAGGAATAGACTTAGCTTTAACCTTAATACTGTTGAACGTACAGCCTTCTGATCCATTGGAGCAGAGGATATCTGCTTGAGTTTCAAGAAGTTGTTTTAATAAACTTATTTCATTTTTATTTCCAAAAACTAAATCAATTGATTGATCTAAGACCCACTTAATTTCATTAAAATTAGTTTTAATTAAATTTACATCGGCTATACCAAATGCGATTTTAAGATTATTTTTTTTAGCTAGTTCAAGTGTATATTGAGCAGTATTAAAACCATTTTCAGTACATACTGAAAAAGCATCGAATAGTAACCAGTTACTTTCAGATAACTTATCTTGATCTATACAGCTTGTTATTAAGTTTTCATTTGCAGATAAGTGTGAAGCCATTGTTCTTTCACCGTCTGGAGTTACAAAGATAAAACATGTACCAGTTGGATCCTTTGATAATTTACTAATGGTCTCTACTGACGATCCATTAAATCCTTTTAAAAAAAGTTCCCTTTCTTCATCATCCCCCAAAGAACAACTAAAGAAACAAGTAGATCCTTGAGATGAAGCTGCATGAAGAGAGTTTGCAATAGAACCACCCGGTTCTTTACTTATTATTTTAGTTTTAAATTTATTTAACCAACTATCTTTTTGTTCAGAGTTTATATGGACCATACTGCTTTTATTTATGTTTAAAGCAGTTAGCTCTTGTTCTGTAATGGAAACCTCTATATCAATTAGAGCATTTCCAAATCCATAAATTTTTAACATATTGCAAGAATTTATTTGAGTTCTCATATAGAATTTTAACCCTTATTTAAAAAGGTTGTTACTTTGTCCTTACCATTCTCAATAATATCTCTAGAAAACTACAAAAAAGATCCTGCTAACTTTTCAACTGAGCTAGGACAAAATTTTGAAAAAACTGGATTTTGCGGTATTTCTGATCACTCATTAGATAAAAACCTTATATCAGACGTTCTAAATATCTTTAATACTTTTTTCTCTTTACCTACAGAAACAAAAATGAAATATTTTGAACCTAATTTAGGTGGAGCACGAGGATATACACCAATCAAAATTGAAACTCCTAAAGATGGATATGAAGCAGATATTAAGGAGTTTTGGCAAACAGGAAGGTCAATTTCTGTAGATCATCCTTTTTCAGTATGGATGCCACAGAATAAATGGGCCAGTGAAATACCTGAATTTAAAATTAAAATTCAAGAACTCTTTACTCAATTTGATGTATTAGGAAAAACACTTTTAGAATCTATAGCTCTATTTCTTAATCTAGAGAAGACTCACTTTAATCAGATAGCTAATGAAGGCAATAGTGTTATGAGATCAATACACTATCCTCCTGTTAGAGAGGATGATCAGGGTGAAAGATCTGGTGCACATGAAGACATAAATCTCATTACCTTGCTTATAGGTGGCCATCAACCAGGTTTAGAAATAAAAACTAAAGATGGTAAATGGGTTTCGGTTGATACTGACCCAGAAGTACTAGTTTGTAACATAGGAGATATGTTGCAAAGATTTACTAATCACAGGCTTGTTTCTACAACACACAGAGTAAACGCTCCTTTAACTTCTAGACTAATATCAAGGTATTCAATTCCGTTTTTTGTACATCCAAATCCTGATTGGTTAATTGATACTTTAGAGTCTTGTTGTAGTAAAGATAATCCTAAAAGGTACTTAGAACCAATTATTGCAGAAGATTACTTACAAGAGCGCCTTAAAGAAATAAAATTAATTTCATGATAGATCTTATTCAACCAATACTAGGATTTTTTGTACTTCTGCTACTAGGAGCAATTTTTAGTGAAAATATAAAAGCTATTAAGATTAAGTATTTAATTAGTGCAGTTGTAATCCAAGTTTTATTGGCTTATATACTAATTAATATACCTGTCATCTCCTCCTTTTTTGAATTTTTGTCTTATGGGGTAATGACATTAAAAGATGCTAATGACTATGGTACTGGATTCGTTTTTGGATATTTAGCTGATGGAGCACCTAATGCTCCATTTGAGATATCAAATCAAGCTAATACATTTATTTTTGCTTTTGGAGGATTAACTTTAATAATTGTAATGTCAGCTATCTCAGCTTTATTGTGGCATTGGAGAGTTATACCAATATTAGTTAACGCTTTAGCATTAATTTTTAAAAAACCTCTAGATGTTGGTGGTCCAGTTGGTTTAAGTGCTACTGCAAATGTATTTCTAGGTCAGGTTGAGGCTCCTTTATTAGTTCGTCCATATTTAGCTTCTATGTCAAAAAATGAACTTCTTATTTTAATGACAGTTGGCATGTCAACGATAGCGGGGTCAGTAATGGTTATCTATACAACCATGCTTTCATCTGTTTATGGTTTGGGCCTTATAGGGCATTTTTTAACTGCTTCATTAATTTCAGTTCCTGCAGGAATAATGTATGCGAATATAATTATTCCGAGTGATAAGAAAACAGATTTTCCTTCTGATAAGTCTTCAAAAATGTATTCAAGTACTATGGATGCTCTGACTAGGGGAACCCAAGCTGGTATTGATATATTCTTGAATGTTGCTGCCATGTTAATAGTGGTAATGGCTTTAGTTTTTTTAGTTAATGCTACTTTAGGAGTTCTTCCTGATTTTCAAGGCCAACCTTTAACGATGGAGAGAATAGTGGGATGGATTTTCGCACCTTTGGCTTGGTGTATGGGTATACCTTGGCAAGAATCTCAAGCAGCGGGTGAATTACTTGGAGTAAAAACAATTTTAAATGAATTTGTTGCATATATTTATCTTGCAGATACAAACGCGTATGTATTATCTGAGAAGAGTAGTCTAATAATGCTTTATGCACTATGTGGATTTGCTAATTTTAGTAGTGTTGGAATTCTTTTAAGTGGAATGAGTGCGATGGTTCCTGAAAGACGAAAAGATTTAATCGAAGTAAGCATAAAAGCTCTTTGGGCAGCTTTACTTGCTTCTTGTATGACAGGATTTATTGTAGGAATTCTTTAGTTACCCAGTTCTTTTTTATTAAAGTGAGCTCTACATAAAGGAACATATCTTTCATTCCCACCTATCTCCAACTGTTCTCCTTTATTAACTATTTTTCCTGACTTATCAAGTCTTACTACCATAGTAGCTTTTCTTCCACACCAGCAAACAGTTTTAATTTCTTTAAGGTTATCGGCCCAAGCCAATAGATATTTACTACCTTCAAAAAGTTCACCCTGGAAGTCAGTTCTAATTCCGAAAGCTAAAACTGCTATATTTAGTTCATCAACTATTTTTCCTATTTGAGCAACCTGTTCTTTTGTTAAAAATTGGGCTTCATCGACTAAAACACATTTTATATCCTTAAAATTTATGTCTTCAATAACATGTCTATATAAATCAGTATCTTCTGAAAATAGATTGGCATCTGCACTAATTCCTATCCTAGAAACAATTTTGTTTTCTTCGTACCTATTATCACCAGAGAAAGTAAATAAAATTGTTTTCATTCCTCGTTCTAAGTAATTATGATTTGCTTGTAATAAAGCCGTTGATTTTCCAGCATTCATTGAAGAATAGTTAAAGTAAAGTTTAGCCATGTAATTAGTTTAAATTTTGCTCCAATATAGGTCCAGTTATAAGTGTGATAGTATTCTTTGCACCAAATGTCACAGATTAGAGATATCGAAGAGAATATTCAGGATGAATCTACCGAGATATCACATCCAGAAACTTTAAGTGTATGGGGCTTAGCTTGGCCTCCTATTCTTGGTAATTTGTTGTGGTCTAGTGTTGGGATTATTTCAATAAAAGCTGTTGGTACTTTAGGAGCTGCAGCTGTAGCGGCAGTAGGAACAGGTCAAAGGATGGTGTGGGTATTCCAAGCTCTTCTGATGGCAGTAATGACTGGAACCACAGCATTAGTCGCCAGGGCAGTAGGTTCTAATAATATGCTTGAAGCATCTTCTGTTACTAGATTGGCGATAAAGGTAAGTTTAGCGTTATCTCTAATTACCACTGTCATAATTGTCTTATTTGCCGAAGCTCTTATAAGTATTTTTGGTTTAGATGCAGAAGCTCAAGAATTAGCAGTAACTTATCTAACTATTTCAATTATATTCATACCTTTTATGACTTTTGGCATGGTAATAGGCGCAGCTTTAAGGGCAGCTGGAGATGTTAAAACACCCATGTATATCGGGATTTTCACCAATATAATTGCCATTTATCTACTTCTAGGATTAGTTAATGGTCAATATGGAATGCCTAAACTTGGTATAGCAGGTGCCGCATTAGCTATGGGAATCTCTTTCACACTAGGAGCATTGATTCAATTGTACTTATGGATGGCTAATAAATTAGTAGTTCCATTAGGAAAAAGAGGATCTTACACAAAGGAAAGGTTGAGACAATTAATTTCAGTTAGTTACCCTGCTGGTATTGAAAGCATAGTGTTTCAATTTGGTATGTTATCTTTTTTTTGGATAGTTGCCATGTATGGAACTGAAGAAGTTGCAGCCTACAATATAGGTGTAAATATATTGATGTTATCTTTTATTTTAGGAAATGGTTTTTCTGTGGCTGCTGCTACTTTATCGGGTCAATTTTTAGGAGCTTCAGACCCTGATGCAGCCTATAGAAGCGGTTATCAGTCTGCAGGAATGACAATGTTAGCTATGAGTTTAAGTGGTCTTCTACTGGCATTTTTTGCTGAGCCTATAGCATGGTTCTTCATTCAAGATGAAGAAGTAGTAAGATTTGCTGTTATCTTTGTTTGGATATTTGCATTGTCACAACCATTTATGGCTTTAGAGTTCTCTTTAGGTAGCACTTTAAGAGGGGCAGGAGACACTAGATCACCCTTAGTTATTACTATTGTAGGGTTGTTGTTAATTAGAGTTCCTATTGCTTTCTTACTCTATTATTTAGAAATGCCTGTCCAGTGGATATTTGCTACATTAATATTTGACTATCTAGTAAAAGGGATTTTATTAGTTCTTCGATATAGATCAAAAAGATGGATGAAAGTCCTAAAAATAACTTCATAGATTTATAATATTTAAATGAAGAAAACTTTCTTTGCTTTAATAGTCTTTTTTCTTATAGGATGCGATGTCAGTAAAAATGAAGAAGTTGTCCTGCCTCCATCACCTGATGAATTAATTGAACATAGTAAAGAATTTAAGAAAGAAGTAATAAGCTTTTACGACTCTATTCATGTAGCTATAGGTTACTCTTTAGCTAATTCAATTATGGTTGAAGCAAATGGTGCAAAGATAATAATAGATACTACCGGAACTATTGAAACTGGAAGGGAGGTAAGGTCAATATTCGATCGACTTAATCCTTATCCCATAGAGGCAATTATTTATACCCACAACCATGGAGATCATGTTTTTGGTGCCAAAGCATTTATAGATAATGAAAAAACAGAAGTAATAGCTCACCAAACCACTGAAAAATATATAAATAGAATTTTGGGAATACTTAGACCTATTATAAATAAAAGGTCATCCCGCATGTTTGGCTCCTCTTTCCCTGAAGAAAGTATAGAAAATAATGGAATTGGACCTTTCTTAGAAATAGGAAAAGAAGGAAGGAAAACAAGTCTTGTGTATCCTACAAAAAAATTTAAAGATTCTTTGTTTCTACAAATCTCTGATTTAAATATAGAGCTTTATCACGCACCTGGTGAAACAAATGACCAGATATTTGTGTGGATTCCAAAATATAAAGCTTTATTTCCAGGAGATAATTTTTATAAAGCCTTTCCTAATCTTTACACCATTAGAGGAACGCCTTATAGAGACCTTGATCAATGGGTTAAGAGCATAGATAAAATGAGATATTTAAAACCTGAGTTATTAGTTCCTAGTCACAGTAAACCCATCCAAGGTCAAGAAGAAATTTTTAAGAATTTAACAGACTATAGGGATGCTATTCAGTATGTGCATGACCAAACAGTACGTTTAATGAATAAAGGAATGTCCCCTAATAAAATTAGTAATCAGATAAAGTTACCATCACACCTTGCTAATTCACCTTTTCTTAAAGAATTTTATGGAACTCCAGGTTGGTCTTCTAAGAATGTATTTACTGGATACCTAGGTTGGTTTGACGGAAACCCTTCAACCTTAAATCCAATTAGTAAGAATGAAGAAGCAAAAAAGATAATTGAATTGGCTGGAGGAAAATCTAATCTTATTAAAGAAGCAGAAGATTCATTAGAAGCAGGTGAATATCAATGGTCACTCCAAATAACAGATTATCTATTAATGGATGATGGGAATGATGATCTTGCTAAGAATATAAGAATTAAAGCATTGAATGCTCTGGGTGAGATGAACACAAACCCAAATGCAAGATACTATTATTTATCTAGTGCTGCAGAGCTATCACCATCTTATAAAGAACCTCCTCTGCTAAAACCAACAAAGGAGGTTCTAAAAAATCTGCCAATAGAGATAGTTTTTGAAATATTAAAAGTTAGTTTAATTCCAGAAAAATCTATAGATAAGAATATTCATTTAAATTTAAACTTTAGTGATTCCTCAAAAACATATTCCTTAATTCTAAGAAATGGTGTTTTAGAAGTTCAGCCTTTTGAGGTTAAGGGCTCTTCAGTTCAAGTTGAAACTGATGAGATATCTTGGAAAGAGATTGTTACTGGAGACAGGAGTCTTCCTGTTTCCATGGCAACTGGTTTATTAAGTGTAAAGGGAGACAGAGTTAGTCTTATAAACTTTTTTAATTCTTTTAGGGAGTAAAAATGAGCAATATATCCGATTTAAATATTTCTTTAGAAAACCATATAGCAACTATTGAAATAAATAGACCACCTAATAATCACTTTGATCATCAGCTAATATCTCAAATAGCTGATGCATTTGAACAATTTGATAATGATATTGACTGTAGGTGCATTATTCTTTGCTCAGAAGGTAAGCATTTTTGTGCGGGGGCAAATTTTGGAAAAGACAGAGACATGCAAGACAAGAAAGATCCCTATTCTGAGTTATATGCTCAAGCAGTGAGACTTTTTAGAACTAAAAAACCAGTAATAGCAGTTATTCAAGGTGGAGCAATAGGAGGGGGTTTAGGGCTGTCCTTAGTTGCCGACTTTCGAATAGGTTGCCTAGAATCAAGGTTTAGCGCTAATTTTGCTAGATTAGGATTTCATCAAGGATTTGGAACCACAGTTACACTTCCTAGAACAGTAGGTAATCACAATTCTGCGATGATGATGCTAACTGGTAGAAGATTAAAGGGAAAAGAAGCTCTGGATATAGGATTAATTGACTATCTGGTAGACAAAGATGAAGTTCGAGATAAAGCTATTGAGCTTGCAGAAGAGATTGCTGAAGCAGGACCCTTAGCGGTTCAATCTATAAGAGCAACCATTAGAGCTGGACTAGCAGATGAAGTAGAGAAAATAGTTTCCTTGGAATTGTCAGAGCAAATGCGCCTTCAATCTACAGATGATTTTAAGGAAGGTATAAAGGCTTCTTTAGAAAGAAGAAAACCTAAGTTTAAAGGCTCTTAAGCATGAAATTTCCTTCTTTTGATTTAGAAAGAATTCAATCAATATACGAGAATTCTGTTGAAATAAATCTCACTGAAAGTGGTATTGAACCACTTTCTCTTAAAGAATTAATGAACCCGAAAGAACTAGAGGACTTATTAAATATACCTTTAGGTTATGGATATACTCAAGGTACTCCGTTACTAAGACAGAGAATATCTAATCTTTATGATGGTTTTGATAAAAATAATGTACTTGTTACTTCTGGATCATCGGAAGCTATTTTTCTGTCTGCTGTTCTAACCGTGTCAAAAGGGGACAGGGTTGTAATGATGAAACCCAATTATCTTTCTTTTAGTGGAGTCGCAGAAGCCTTAGGAGCTAAAGTTGATTATGTTCCGCTACTAAAGAAAGAAAAATGGGAATGGGATTTAGATTGTTTAGATAAAATGGTAGTTAATAAAACAAAGGTAATATCAATCTGTAATCCTAACAACCCAACTGGATCAGTTTTAAACTTAGAACAGATGAAAAAAATTGTAGAGATTGCTAGCAGGGTAGGCGCTTATTTGCTTGTTGACGAAGTCTATATTGGTTCAGAGCTTCATTCGAAAAAAACTAAAAGCTTTCTGGGTATGTATAAAAAAACAATTATTACTTCAGGCCTCTCAAAATCCTATGCGCATCCTGGATTAAGAATTGGTTGGATAATCTCAGATAAAAGCTTTGTTGAAGAAGCTTGGGCAATCAAAGATTACATCAGCATAGCTAGTTCTAGTCTTTCACAGCACATAGCATCTAAAGTATTAGAACCAGAAACTATTTCAAAGTTAAGATTAAGGACAAAGGTATTATTAAATAAAAACTTAGAAACTTTCAATGAATGGATTATTCCTTACTCAAATCATCTTACTTTTTTAAAGCCAGAAGCAGGCGGCTTCGCGTTTGTTGAATATGATATGAATATAAACAGTACAGACTTGGTTCATGATTTAAGAAAAAATGAAGGAGTTTTTATTGTACCGGGAGATAGTTTTGGAATTGATGGATATTTTCGAGTAGGTCTTGGACATGAATCAATTGGTTTCAATAAAGGATTAAATCTTCTATCTAAAGGATTGGCGAGAATGTTCCCTAACAATTTTTCTTAGACGAAGAAGTCTTTCATTGAGACAAAATAAATACAAACCTTAATAAAATTTCCATGCTTTGAGATTCCATTACCTCCAACTCCCAGTAAAATAGTAGAATGCTTGCCTATTAAAGGAGGGTTGGCAGAGTCTGGTTGAATGCACTGGTCTTGAAAACCAGCAAGGTGTTAAAGCCTTCGGGGGTTCGAATCCCTCACCCTCCGCCACCTTCTATCAATAATTTCAATTCTTCCCAAGCTCTTTTTGAAGTAATGCTATCCATTGTTAAGTCAGAGGAAATGATGTGAGTTTGATTGTTACCTCGTGTTCCAATCAGTTTTTCATCTGTAACTGAATATAAAGTAACAGAGGGTTTTCCTAACAATGCCGAAAGATGAGCTAAACCTGTATCGGAGCATATACATCCTGTAGACTTTTTAATGATATAAGCTGTTTGATTTAAAGATAGAGCTGGTATTGCTAAAGCATCTCTACTAATTGAAGCGATCTCTTGAGCTCTTTTAAATTCTTCAATTGAACCAGAGGGAAGTATAGCTATATAACCTTCATTGTTAATTAATTTAACTATTTCCTTCCACCTTGATATAGACCACATCTTATTAGGCCAACTTGCATTATGAACTAAGAATATAAATTTTTTCGGTAATTCAAGATTGGGTTTTTCAAATTTATGAGTGATTCCATAATCCATATCTTGTGCATCAAATTCATAGTTAAGACTAAGGGCTAATAGCTGTCTTTGTCTTAAAATGGCATGACTTTCTTTAGAGACCTCATATTTAAACTTATAAGCTATATGCGATGGGTATTCCCTTGCACTATCTTTATTTAAACCGTGAACAGAACCTTTTACAAGAAGAGATAGAGCAGCACTTTTAATATTATTTTGCATATCAATAACGGCATCGTAATTAGTATTATTTACTGCAGATTTAATGCTTATTAAATTATTAATTAATTTGGTAGAAAGAAAATTTTTTTTCCAAGTTCTATGGTTAGTAGTAATAACTGATTTAACCTTTGGATGCCACAAGGGTACTTCAGAAAAATTCTTATCTACCACCCAGTCAAATTCTATATTTGGGATTTTTTTTGAAGCATCTGTAAGAGCAGGAAGGGCATGCATCAAGTCACCCATAGAAGTCAGCTTAATGATAAGTACTCTCATAACATCAAGAGAGCTTCTTAAAAAAGGAACTTATTTTATGCCTAATTGTATGTTTCGAGAGCGCCTCTTTATATAAGTAATTAAGTTGAATTGAACACCTCTTTCCCTCGTAAGGGATGAATCCATGCCAACAGTTATTTGTTACTTTAAATGCAACCATGCTGCCCATTGAAGCAGGTATTTCAGTGATGTAATTCTCAATGTTATCTTTTTCTTTTAACATTCTTAAGAGGCCACTGCTTCTATCCCAATTTTTATTTAGATACAGAAGCACAGTAATAATTTTTGTATTTGAATCAGAATGTATTTTACCGTCTTTCATTCTTGAATATCCCCTGAAAGTACTCACTACAGGCTTGTCTTTTAGATCAACTTGAAATTTACTTTCTAGGATATTACGCATTTGATCTCCTTCTAGACTATCAAGTAAAGATTGTATGCTCTCTCCATATAAGACTGAATCCGATGGAAAGCTACCTCCTTTATCTATATTTGGAAAATCTGCAGATATTTTTTGATGATCTTGTTTATTTAAGAAAGCATCTTGGACTGTAAAGAAAGGGTAGAACTCAGAATTGATTTCTGCTTTCTTAATTAGTTCAAAGTTAAGCATTTAAAGACTTAGAATTATTAGATTCAACTTCTATAACTTTGTTTATATAAGCTTTAAACGTATCTGGTTCTTGCCCACCAACTAATAAATATTTTTTATTAAAAATATAAGTGGGAACAGAAAATATATTCATTTCTCGTGCTCTATTCTCTTCTCTTAATACCTCATTATGACCAACATCGGTCTGAAAAAACCTCTCTATTTCTTCTTTATTAAGACCGTTCTCTGATGAAATCTTTATTAACTCATCTTTGTT
>CEUZ01052072.1_pt1 | contig 33814 bp, 33 predicted proteins | sample 361511 | NCBI WGS metagenome assembly CEUZ01 (sample SAMEA2622822, study PRJEB7988) | marine metagenome | biome: marine biome (ENVO:00000447); feature: surface water layer (ENVO:00002042); material: "saline water (ENVO:00002010), including plankton (ENVO:xxxxxxxx)" | depth 5 m | reverse complement strand
TCATTATAAGTTTCTAGAAAATCTTGAGTTGCTTTCCTTACATGATAATAATTACTATCATCAATAATTATAATTGAATTATCGCTCATTAAATTATCATATTTCATTAAAGCTATTAATTGACTTCTATAATCATGCGGTCCATCAATAAAAAGAACGCCAATTTTTTTTTTTATTAATTTTTTTGCTTCTTCAAAGTCTTTCTTAATAATTTTGATATTTTTAATTTGATAATTTAAAATTATATTATTAATTTTCTTTAGATTTTTTTTATCTTTATCAAATAAAGAAAAGTTGTCTACTCCTACACATTCAATATTTTTGTTATTTAATGCATTATTTATAAGTGTAAAGCCCCTAAAAACACCAATTTCTACATAAATTTTATTTTTTTTACAAAATTTTTTTGTAGCATTTATAATTACATCCAAATTTTTTTTTCCGTTAAAAGAATTATTTTTCTCAAAATAAAATTTAGGATGAGATTTTTTGTTTAGAAGATTTGTAAAAAAATTATTCATAGTGATTTAATTAATTAAAAATATAAATCATTTTATAATTTAGTTTAATTTAGTAAATTTTGATAGTTAAAAATTAATAATTGTTTTTTAAAACTTTTCCCTTCCACAAACTTCCAAAAGCATTATTTACAAAATCTTTATCCAAAGAAATAATTCTTTTTTTATATATATTTTTTAAACTTTTTGCTAAATATCTATCTACTCTAAATCTTGATGTATTATTAAATTTATTTTTTAGTATAATTTTCTTATTATTTATTAATTTAGTTTTTGTTTTTGAAACATATCCATAATCACTTTTATTCTCAAAAAACCTGGGTCCTTCGATTAACCCAATTCCTGATACAAAAATATTAGCATCTGGATTTTCATAAACTGCTAATAAGACTGCCATTAAGCCAGTTGAGTAACCCATAAATCCTTTATGTTTAATACAAATATAAGTATGCTTTAAACGTTCAATAAGACTATTTTCATAATGAATTATTTCTCCGTAAACTAAATCTAAAAAACCTAATTTGTAAAACTTAGACTGAATTTTAAAATCTTCTTTTTTTGTTAATTGTAATATCTTACATTCATATGATTTAAACTCCTTTGGAACATCAATTGGACCAGATCTGACTATAAGTTTATTAGGTTTCGAATTTATAACTCTTTGTTTTTCATCTTCAAATTCCATTATATATTTTCCACCAACAATTGCGGTATGGTCAACATTTTTGTTGTGATCTTTATAATATTTTGCCTTTTGCGCCGCTCCATTTGAAGTATAAATTTTACTCACTTCTATCGCTGGGAGATTCGAGCCAATTTTTGAACCTAATACTAAAATGTTATTATTTTTAATCACTCACTTCTATTGTTGCTAACTTTTAAATTATAGTTTAATTTAATCATAAATTTAGTTCAATTGGTATTTTTTATCTATCTAATATAATGAATGAAGAAAAAAAAATAAAAAAAATTCGAAATAAAATTAAATCTGGAAAATTAAGCTTAGGTAGTTGGATTCAGATTCCACATCCTGATGTAGCTAAAATAATTAGCAACCAAGGATATGATTGGGTTTGTATTGATTTAGAACACGGGTCTGGTTCAATGAAAGATATTCCTAGTTTGAGCAATACAATAACAAGCAGTAAAAGTGCTTGTTTTGTAAGAATTGCTGATGACAACTTTAAAAACATAAATAGATTTTTAGACTTCTCTATTGGGGGAATAATTTTTTCTAAAATAGAAGATCATGCCAAATTGTCAGATATGCTTTCAAAACTTTATTTTCCACCACATGGTACTAGAGGTTATGGATTTTCTATAAATAATAACTTTGGTAAAAATAAAGTTACTTTAAAAGATCTAAAATTTCGTCCCTTAAGTGTAGCAATGATTGAAACTGTCAATGGTTTAAAAAATTTAGAAAATATTACTAAAATAAAAAACTTAGATGCTATTTTTATTGGCCCCTATGATTTATCTATTTCATTAGGAATCCCAGGTCAGTTTAAAAATAAAAAGTATATTAATGCTGTGCAAAAAATAATTTTAATTTGTAAAAAAAATAGAAAACCTCTTGGAATACATGTTGTTGAACCAAATTTAAAAGAATTAAAAGAAAAAGCAAATCAAGGATTTAATTTTATAGCATATTCAATGGATACAGTTTGCCTAAATAAAAACTTAATTAAACCAATATAAAAGAATCTGTGAAAATATTAATTGTAATTCCTGCTAGAATGGAGAGCTCAAGATTTCCTGGTAAACCTCTTAAAAAAATTAATGGTATTCCTATGATTGAAATGATTTATAAAAAATTAAATAGATCAAGAAATAAAGATCATGATCTTTATGTAGCAACATGTAATTATGAAATTCATTCACATATAATTAGTGTTGGAGGAAGGTCAGTAATAACCAGCAAAAAACATAAGCGTGCAACAGATAGATGTTCAGAGGCTTTAGATAAAATTGAAATAAAAGAAAAATGTAAATATGATTTAGTTACAATGGTTCAGGGAGATGAACCATTAGTAAATAACAAAATGATAAAGCAGTCAATAACCCCATTTAAACATAAAGACATAAATGTAGTTAATTTAATGGGAGAAATAAGTAAAAAAGAATTTTTGGATGAGGATTGTATTAAAGTTGTTACCGATAAATTCAACAATGCATTATATTTTTCAAGAAAACCAATTCCTTATTTAGGCAAGTTAAAAGGTGAGATATTTAAACAAATCTGTATAATTACATTTAGAAAGAATTTTTTAAAAAAATATATCAAAATGAAACCTACGCCATTAGAAATTTTAGAATCTATTGATATGCTTAGAATTCTAGAAAATGCCTATAATATTAAAATGGTAAAAACAAATGAAATATCAATTGCAGTTGATAGAATTAAGGACATAAAAAAAGTTGAAAACTTTTTAAATCAAAACTAAGATTTTTTTATAACTTAAAGTTTTTTCATTTTTTCTACTTAACCTTTTAGAATCTTTCATCTTATTAACAATAGCTTACTTATATTTTGATTATAATTTTAAGATAAATTACTAATTAACCAATTTTTGATATTTATAGAATTTTTGGGCTTTATTATCTTGCCCCTCTCAATTTTTAGTGAATAAGGATTTATTTTATAATGATCATCTCTTGTAATTTTTTTTTTTGAAAAAATTACATTTATGTTTAATTTCTTACTTACATCATTAAGTAAATTTTTAACTTTATATTTTTTTGAACCAATAATATTAAATGTTTTGTTAGCATGTTTTTTATTAATCATAATTTCATAACAAACTTTAGCTGCATCTTTAGCGTGAATATAATTCCTAATTTCATTCCCATCAGTTTTTTTAACGATTTGTCTTTTTGACTTATATTGATTTATTAATTGGTTGATTGGATTAAATTTATTTGAATTCTCTCCAAAAACTGATCCAAATCTTAAAATATTATATTTAAAACCATATTTTTTAGAATAACGTTTTAGAAATATTTCTGATGAAAATTTAGTTGAACTATAAAATCCTCCCTGCTCACTAAGCGCATAAATGCTGCTTGCAAAAATTATCATTTTAACTTTATTTGTAATACAAGCTTCAATTAAATTTATTGTACTGAATAGATTTGTATTGATTGTTTTAAGTGGATGTTTGTTTGCTTCTTCTATATCAGCAATGCTAGCAAAATGAAGTACGGTATCTATTCCTTTGGTTGCTTTAAGTAATTTGTTTTTATTTGTGATTGAAGCTTTAATAAAATTATTTTTGGTAATTCTATAGGTTGGTTTTTTTATATCAAAAATTGTTGTTTTGATTTTTTTTTTTTCTAATAACTTAAAAATATAACTAGCTAAAAAACCTGAACCCCCGGTAATAAGTATATTTTTACTCAATTAATTATCCATAGTTTTTTTTGTTCCTTATTTTAAAAAAAATTTTATTACTTATCATAAATTAATAAATCTAATTTAATCGTAAATTTTTTATCATTTTTTTATTTTTAAACCATTTATTAAATTAAATATTGAATCTCTATGAGTTCTTTTTACTGCCTCCAATGTATTAAAGGCATTATGAGAGCTAAATTCACAATTTTTTAATTTTCTTAACTGGTTCCTCATATGTAAAGGTTCATTTTCAAAGACATCAAGACCTGCAGCAAATATTTTATTTTTTTTTAATGCTTTTATTAAAGACTCCTCATTAATAACTGGTCCTCTCGAAATATTAATTAATATTAAATTTTTTTTCATAACGGAAAATTCTTTATGACTAATTAAATGATAACTAGTTTCATTTAAATCTGTTGCTAAACATAAAAAATCACATTTTTTTAATAAACTTGTTTTGTTTAAAAAATAATAACCCTTTTTTTCTATATTTTTTTTTAGTGTTTTTTTTGTGTCATTAATTAAGATTTTTAAACCAAATGCTTTTGCTAACTTGGCAATTCTTTTACCAATTTTTCCATAACCAATTATTCCTAATTTTTTACCCTTTAACTCAATTCCTGAAAATTTTTCCCATTTACCTGCTTTTACTGAATTATGAACTTTTATAAGATGCCTGGACAAATTAATAATCATCCCAATTGCATAAACAGAAACACTTTCTATAAATGCTTTGGGGGAATTAAAAATTTTAATTCCTCTTTTTTTTGCATAAGAAACATTAATAGAATTAAGTCCAGTTCCCCACTTTGAAATTACTTTAAGTTTAGTTGCCTTATTTATAACTTTTTTCGTAATTTCATCATCTCCACACAATATACCATCATAATTAGAAATTACTTTTAATAAATCTTTTTCTTTCAAAAATTGTTTTATTTTTTTATTTTTATAGGTTGTATAATTAATTTTTTCTTTTTTAAAAAATTTATTAAAATTTTTAAGTTCTGGAAAAATATATTTCCATGTTATTAGTACTTTTTTCTTATTTAAATTTTTCATTTTTGGTATAAAAAATAAATATTTTTGAATTAGAATTATGGAGTAACCTTAGAATAGGCATTTTGGATTTTAAATAATAATCATTATTCTTAATTTTTTTTATTAAATAAAGTTTTTTTTTCCCATATATGACAAAAATTATTTTTGGTATTTTTTTTATATAATTTAAATTAAAGCTTATTCTTTCAAAATTTTCATTTTTTTTTTTTATAACATGAAAATTTTTGCTTTTTTTCAATAACTTATAACCATGAAAAAAAATTGAAGCTATATGACCATCTTTTCCCGATGATAAAAAAGCTAAATCAATTTTATTGACTTTTTTAGCAATTATTTCATGTTCTAACTGATTAAGTAAACTTTTATAATTCTCATATTTATAGTTATCTTTATTAAAAAAAAAATAGGGCCTATGTAATATTTTAACTTTTTTTAAAAAAAGCTTATAAATCATATTATAATTGGACAAATTTGAATTTTTTTTATTGACCAATCTTTCATCAGAAAGCAAAAGTTTAATATTTTTCCAACTATTATTTTTTGATAAGATTTTATAAAAAAAATTATAAGTAGTTCCACCCGTAATCATTACCGATTTAGAATTATAAAAATTGGAAAATAAAATTTTTTTGCAGTGTAAAAAAATTTTAGATTTATTTTCAAACTCTTGTAAAACTATTTTTCTTTTTAATTTCATTTTTTAAATCTACTAATTGTCGGTTGTGAATAATTTTTTATTTAAGTAAAGATATAATTGTTTTACATTTATGTTATTTTTATTAATATCAATTATTTTAGTTTCTTTTTTTTTTAATAAAAATTTTCTTAATTTTTGAAAATATTGTTTATAATCATTTATCTGGTTATTATCTTTATACTGAAATTGATTGTTAATTACACTTCTTTTTATCGACCTAGCTTTTAAATCTTTTATTTTAGAGTCTTTTAATAATATAACATCTGATAAGTCAACTAATTTAAATAAGTCATTCAAAACATTCTTTTTTTTATTTAATTTAATTATCATAGATAATCTTTGTAAAATTCCTTCGTCGAAAATAGTAATTTTTTTCAATTTTAAATTTTTAGCAATATAAAATTTGCAAATACATTCATAAAACCATCTTTTATTATTTTTTTTATCTAAAATTTTTAATTCTTTAAAAATCTTTTTTTCCACTAATAAAAAAAATTTGGGATTTTTTTTTTTTAATACTGTATACAATTTTTCACATAATTTATTGTATTCAACCAAAAAAAAATTTGACAAATTTTGATTATTTACTTTTTTTTTAATTGCTTTTTTAATTGCTTTTTTAAAACTGTCTGATTTTATTTTTTTTTTAAAAAAATTACTATTTTTAAAATAAAATAAACTTGCCTTTTCTTTCAAATTTAAATCAATATATTTTTCAATATTATTTAAAATTAAATTTTCAGGATCAAAAATTTTTTTATTAAATTTTTTTTTTAATTTATTATAAATATAAGTTTTACCTGAACATGGAGGACCACAAATTTCAATTATTTTCATTTATATTTAATGTTTATAAAGCACCCTTATTCTTTGCATGCTTTTAGATGCAAGAATTAAACCTTCTTTTTCTCCATTGCCAGAGTCACCAAATCCTCCGAACGGTACCTCTTCTAACCTAAATCCAGGAGGTCCATTTACACTAAATTGCCCTACTTCAATTTTGGAATATGCTTTAATTGCTTTCGACATAGATTTAGTCACAATTGCCCCAGCCATTTTGTAATTTGTAGTATTTGCAAATTTAATTGCTTCATTAAGATTTTTGGATCTAATTATTGAACAAATTGGTCCAAAAGTTTCTTTAGCAACGATCTCCATATTAATTTTTACATTATCTAAAACTATAGGACTTAAAACATTATTTGTTACAAAACTTCCATACAGCAACTTTGCGCCATCTTTTAAAGATTTATTAATTCTTTTTCTTGCATTTTTATAAACTGTTGAATCTATTACTGGGCCAATGTCAGTTTTGAGATTAAAAGGATTGCCAAATTTTAATTTTTTTACTTTAGTTAACAAGTTATTAATAAATTTTTTTGCAATTTTATTTGCTACTATTACTCTTCTTATTGATGTGCACCTTTGACCGGAATATTTAAAACAACCATCAATTACTATGTCAACTGCCCTATTAATATTGCTGTCTTCACAAATTATTAGTGAACTACAACCACCTAATTCAGGAACAAACTTTTTTAACTGATGGTTAAATTTAATCATTTTATTTTTTATTTTAATTCCTATATTTGAACTTCCAGTAAATGAAATCATATCTAAATCTTTTTTTAACAATATATAATTAACAATTTTTTTTGGATTCCTTGAAATTATATAATTTACCATTTTATTTGGTAATCCACATTTCTTTAAAGAATCAATCAAATAAATTGATGAAAGGGGGGTCTTCTCAGAAGGTTTAAGGATTATAGAACTTCCTGAAATAATTGCAGGAAATATTTTATGAGCACTTAAAACAAATGGTAGATTGAATGGTGTAATTGCAAAAATGAATTTTAAAGGAGTTTCCAAAATTTCCGTCCTGACATTTTTATTAGAAGTCATTAATAATGTTTTATTGATATAATTTTTCCTTTTCAAAATTTTAATTGATAATTCTATACATTTAATACATCTTTTAAATTCATAATTTGAATCTTTCAAAGAAACACCTACCTCGGATGTAATAATATTCAAAATTTTTTTTCTTTCTTTTAAAAATTTTTTTTTAAGTTTTTTAAAAATGTTAATTTTTCTAAAATTAGAAATTTTATTTTTTGGTTTTAGTATTGAATTAATTTTTTTATTTATTGAAATAAAATCATCTTCTTTTATTGATAAAATCAATTGACCATTGTAAGGATTTTTAATTTTTAATATTCCCATAATTTAATGTTAATAAATTTAAATTTTTTGAAATGATTTATCTAATAATCTGATCACCAATTTATTTACTTATAAAGTGCTCGATACTACACTAAATGTTGTATTTTTTAAAATAAATATTATAAGTATTATCTATTAAAAAAAAAATTTAATATTCCTTTTTATATTTGATTGTAATTTATTTTTTATGCCTATTTTAAATTCTATATGTATAATACCTGCAAGATCTGGAAGTAAAAGAATAAAGAATAAAAATATAAAAAAATTTTTAGGAAAACCTATCATTTCCTATTCAATTAAGGCTGCAAAAAAAAGTGGATGTTTTAACAAAATAATTGTTTCGACTGATAGTGTCAAAATATCAAAAATTGCAATCAAGTATGGAGCTGATGTTCCTTTCATTAGATCAAAAAAATTATCAAATGACAGGGCCATGCTTAGGCCTGTAATAAAGGATGCTTTATTAAAGATAATTAAGATTTACGGCAAACCAAAATATATTTGTTATATAACTTCAACTGCTCCTCTATTAATGATTAAAGATTTAAAATATGGATATCAAAAAATAAAAAAGAGAGATGCAAAAATTGTTTTTGCTATAACAGAGTATAAATATCCTACACAAAGAGCACTAAAAATAAATAAAAATGAAAAAATTGAAATGATTAGTAGTAAATATAGATTTGTACATTCGCAAAATCTTGAAAAAACCTTCCATGATGCAGGATTATTCTATTGGGCTAAAACAGATGAGATATTGAAAAATACTCCTACACTAAGCAAAAATTCTTATCCAATTATTATACCAAATTATAGAGCTGTAGACATAGATGACAAAAATGACTGGAAAAGCGCAGAGGTAGCGTACAAAGCATTTATCAAAAAATAAATTTAATGAAAAAAAAAATTAAGTGCGCCATTATTGGGTTAGGAAAAATTGGTCTTGGTTATGATTTAAATAAAAAAAATCAAATCAAAACACATAGTAAATCTCTTTTTACAAACAAAAATTTTTCTATAGTTGGAGGAGTTGATAAAAATTTTACAAGAAGAACAATATTTCAAAAAGAATATAATCTTAATTCATATAGCAGTATAAATAAAATGTTTAAATTTAATAAACCTGAATTTGTAGTTATATCAACTCCAACAGAAACCCATAAAAAAGTATTTGATGAAATAGCTAAATATAATTCTGTAAAACTTATTTTATTTGAAAAACCTATAAGCTACAATTTAAATGATTTAAAAAAAATACATTTTATAAGTAAAAAAAAGCGCATAAAAATATTTATTAATTACATAAGAAGATCAAATAAAGATTTTCAGAGATTAAAAAAAAAAATTCAAATAAAATCAAAAAATATTAAAATAAATATTTTTTATAATAATGGTTTTATTAATAATGGTATTCATTATTTAAATTTATTGATTTTTTATTTTGGAAAAGTAATAAAATATAAAATCTTAAAAATAAAAAATAAATTGGGAAAAGATTTCAATTTAGATCTGCTTATATTGTTTAAAAATGCTGAGGCCAAATTTTTTTATAAGTCTAATTCCGTTGATAAAGATTTAGAAATAAAGATAAATAAAAATGTTTTAATAAACTATAAAAAAAAGGGAATTTACTATAATAAAAAAAAAATAGGCAATAATTTAAATTTTTATCAAAAAGACATAGTTGAACAAATCTACAGGTATTATAAAAAGAAAAAATATTTTCTTTGTAATTTTAAAGAACATTTTAATGATATGAAATTAATTGAACAAATAAAAAATGAAATTTAAAAAACCCTCAAATATCGGAATAGAAGAACAAAAAATTGTTCAAAAAGTTCTAAAGGAAGGTGTCTTGTCAAATTTTTTTGCAGATCCAAAAAGAGCTTTAATTGGAGGAAAGTATGTTGAAAAGTTTGAAAAAAAAATAGAAAAATTTTTTGATGTAAAACATGCAATCTCTGTTAATTCTTGGACCTCTGGTTTAGTAGCAATTTTGGGTGCAGCGGGTATCAGATCTGGAGATCAAGTTATTTTAAGTCCCTGGACAATGTCTGCTTGTTTTTCTTGCATTATTGCATGGGGTGGAATTCCAATATTTGCCGATATTGAGGAGGACACTTTTTGTATTAACCCTCAAGAAGTAGAAAAAAAAATAAATAAAAAAACCAAAGCTATATTAGCAATTGATATTTTTGGTCAATCAGCCGATATTCAAACTTTAAAAAAAATAGCAAAAAAAAATAATCTAATTCTTATAAGTGATAGTGCCCAAGCTATCGGCTCAAAATATAAAAACAGATACACTGGAACAATATCTGATATTGGTGGTTTCAGTTTTAACTTTCATAAACATATACATACTGGCGAGGGCGGCATGATAGTTACTAACAATTCTAAATTTGCTAGAAATTGTAAATTCATTAGAAACCATGCTGAAATTACAAATAATGTAAAAAATAAAAAAGAGCTAATCAATATGATTGGTTACAACCTTAGAATGACTGAGTTGGAAGCAGCTATTGGAATAGAACAGTTAAAAAAATTAAAAAAAATTGTTAAAAAAAAACAGAAGATAGCTAATCATCTTAAAAATAAATTAAAAAATCTTAATGGATTAATTTTACCATATGTAAGAATTAACTGTACGCATTCTTACTATGTTTTTGCGATGAAACTATCAAATAAAATAAAAATTCCAAGAATAAAAATAATATCTAATTTAAAAAAATTAGGTGTTCCTGTGAAAGACCAATATGTAAATTTGCTAAATTTGCCAATTATAAAAAGTAAAGCTATTTTTAATTTAAATCAATTTGATAAAAAAAATAAATTTATTGAAGATAACTATAATCAAAAAAACTATAAAGTAATAAAAAAATTAAATGAAAAAAGTTATATAAGTTTGAATCTTTGTTTTTATGATTATGAAATAAAAGATATTGACAAAATTGCTTTAGCTTTCAAAAAAACTTGGCAAAAATATAAACTATAAATTTTTAATTTTATAATATCTTAGAAAACTTTTTGCAAAAGGATCGTCTAAAATTCTATTTTTTTTTAAGTTTTTAATTAATTTTTTATTAATAATATATGAATCTAATCTACGTACAGTCGGATCATTGCTATAAAAATTCTTTAATACTACTTCATCTATCAATGTACTTTTGCTCAAAAAATTTCTATTTGCATTTTCTAAAAAAAATAGTGTTTTTCTAGCAATGTTTGTTTGATTTTTTTTTATTTTAGTAATTGAATTTATATTTTTTATAAAACTAAAATATTTTTGTTTATTGTGAAAAACCTTATTTATTTTCATGAATGAATAAGGAGCTTCTCCTACAGTAACAGCTGTTTTACCATGACAAGCAAACTCTATTCCCATTGTTCCTCTTCCTGTTATTACTGCATCACATAAATTGATAGCATTCGCTGTATTAATTTGATTTGGAAATAATTTTATATTATTAATATTTAGATCTAAAACAATTTTATCTGCTACACCTTGTTCTCCGTAATAACCTGAAGATGGATGAGGTTTTACTAACCATAAAATTGACTTATCATTATTTTCTGAGATAAAATTCAATGTTTGGATTAAAAAATCATAGTAATCTCTAAAAATAAATTTATTACCCAATGAATGTGGGGCGTCAGAAAAAGCATGACATGCAATTAATATAATTTTTTTATAATTTTTTATATTTAATCCATATTTTTGGAGTTCGCTTTTTTTTAGTTTTTTTGTTATTTTTTTATAATTTTGAAAATAAAAATCTTTTTTTCCAATATAACCTCTGTTTTTTAATTTTATAAATCTATCTACAAAGAATTTATTAGATAATTTTTTTTTTATTTTATTTATTTTTTTTGAATTATTCTTAATAAACTCATAGTGGTATCCATTTTCAATTGTTTTCTTCGTTATTTCTCTAAAACCATAAAAATATGGCTCTATAACTCTTATATTTCTATTAATTGCAATTCTTGTTACTATTGATCCATTTGAAACATAACTTGAAGTCCCAACTAAAACAAATTTTATATTTTTGTTTTTTAGATATCGATATGTATTTTTTGTTCTAAAAATTGCTTGAAATAATATTAATATAAATCTTAAATCAGTTTTTGGATTTTTATAATTGTTAAAATTTTTAACATAAGAGTCATAAACTAAATCACCAATTAAAATATTGCTTATAGAATAATTCTCTATAAACCAATGAAATGAATTAAGATTTATTTTTATTAAACAAATTAAGCAAATCAATAAACTTTCTATACTTAAAAATATTTTTTTTAAACAAATAATAAGGCTAAAAGGTGAAAAGGTATTTAATATGTTAAATGAATTATAAATTTTTGAAATATGGTGATTTTTTTTAAGGTCAGATATTAAAATTGGAAGTAAGCCTTGAATTTTATTAATATTTGCGGCTAATATTCCTAAAGAGAATGTGGGAATATATCTTTGTCTATCAACAATTAAAAAATATTTATTATTGCTGTTAAAATTATTTTTACTTGAAATATTTAAATTTTTTTTGATTAATTTGCATAACTCATTTATTTTTTTAATTTCCATCAAATTAGTAATTAAATTTTTATAATTTCATTTATTTTGCTAATTACAAAATTTATTTCTTTTTTTTTCAAGTCTGGAAAAATTGGTATGCTCAAGGCATCTTTATAATATTTCATAGAATTTTTAAAATTGTAAGATTTATAATTGTACTTATTAGCATAATAAGGCTGAAGAAAAACTGGTATATATAAAACTTGAGTACCAATTTTTAAATTTGACAACTCAGACATTACTTTATTTCTTGTTTTGCCAAGTTTTTTAAAATTAATAAGCAATGTGTAAAGATGAAAAGCATGTTGAACATTTTTTTTTATTATTGGAGTTTTTATTAAATTATTAGATTTAAAACCTCTGTTGTATAACTTTGCAAATTGAAGTCTTTTATTTGTAAATTTATCTACTTTTTTTAATTGACTATTACCAAGTGCAGCTTGTATATCTGTTATTCTGTAATTGTATCCCAAATCTGACATTTCGTAATACCATCTATTTACTTGGCCATTTTTATCAAACGCTAATTTTTTGTTCATAAATGTATTTGAATTTTTATGAATACCATGAGTTCTTAAATTAATTATTTTTTCGAATAATTTTTTATTATTAGTAGTTATCATGCCGCCTTCCCCGGAAGTTATTGGTTTAACAGGGTGAAAACTGAAGGTTGATAAATCTGAATATTCACATGAACCTATTTTTTTATTTTCATACGATCCTCCCAAAGCATGGCATGCATCTTCTATAATAAAAAACTTATATTTTTTTTTTAGTTGATAAATTTTTTTCATATCCGCACTGTGTCCGCACAAATGCACAACAATTACCAAATTAATTTTTCTTTTCTTTAACTCTTTTTCTAATGATTCTGGTGAAATGCAGTAAGTATCCTTATCTATGTCAATAAAATGTGTATTTGCTCCAACAAATTCACTACAATTCGCTGAAGCAACAAATGTTATAGAAGAAGTTGCTACATTATCATTTTTTTTTATCCCTAAAGCCATACAAGATAAATGCAAAGCTGCAGTTCCTGTTGCACAGACTGCAGCAAATTTTGCACCAACATATTTTGAAAAATTTTTTTCAAAATTTAAAATTTCTGGACCTTGGGTTATAAAGTTGCTTTTCAAAACTTTTACTACTTCACCTATATCTAATCTATCTAACTTTTGTCTGCTATAAGGTAGATATCTATTAATTTTTCGTACTTTTTTTATCACTTATCTTTTCTTTAATGTTTCTATATTACTAAATATTTTATTATCAGGATTTTTTATTATTTTTTTTAGAAAAATTTTTTTAAATTCTTTATAACAATCTATGATACTTTTCCTAGGTTTAAAATTTGTTGCTTTTACAAATTTTCTGGATGAAACTCTGTAGTTTCTATTGTCGCCAGAATGATTAATAATTCCAAGTTTTAAAAATGGAAATTCTTTTTTTGCAAATTTTGCTATTTGAATAATCTGATAGTTGGCTTTATCATTTGAAAGATTGAATATTTTATTTCCTACTTTTTCTCTAGGAGAATTTATTACAGAAATTATACCATTAGCTACATCTTCAACATGAATATTTGGCCTCCATTGATTTCCTCCAAATACTTCTATTTTTTTTTTGAAAAAAGCATTTTTTGCAAAAGTATTTACAACAAGATCAAACCTATTTCTTAAAGAAGGACCAAAAACTGTGCCAAGTCTTAGTATTGTAGGTTGAAAAGATTGAGTACTATTTGATAATAATGATTTTTCAGACATAATTTTTATTCTTGCATAATGTGAAACTGGATTTAATGGAGAACTTTCAGTTAAAAAATTATTTTTTTTGTTTACACCATAAACGCTACAAGAAGAAGTGTATATAAATTTTCTTATATTTAAATGAGAACATAAACATGCAAGGCTTGATAGTGATAAGTAGTTAGTTTTTAAAGCATCTTCAGGTCTTACATTACAAGCCGGGTCACCAACTAGCTCAGCAAGAAAAACAACAATATCTATATTTTTAATTGAACTAATTTGAATGCCTAAGTTACAGATGTCTGCTTTTATAAATTTAAAATTTTTATAATTTTTAAAACTATTTATAACTTTTTTGTCATATAACAATTTGTCAATTATGGTAACTTTAAAATTTTCTTTTAATAATAAGTTTGTTAAAGTTGATCCAATATATCCTGCGCCACCAATGATCAAAACATTTGAAGCATTTTTATGTATTTTATTTTTAATTTTTTTTTTTCTTTTAAGTATATTAAATACATTTTCTCTGGAAAGAACTTCGATAACTCTTTTTTTTTCATCCACAATTGGAATTGACAAAATTGATTGATCTAAATTACTATAATTAAAATTACTTTTAATAATTTTATTTTTTAATAATTCATTTTTATATAAAAATGTTGAATTAGTATTTATAATTTTTTCTAATTTATCATTCAAAGAAAAACCATTTAATAAAGCCCTTCTTAAGTCGCCCTCGGTAATAACTCCAATTAAAACTTTTTTTTTATTTCTTACGACTACAATTTTTCCAAAAATTCCTGTTAATTTTCTAAAAGTAAATTGAATTGTGTGATTTTTAGTTAAATACAAAAAATTTTTCATTTAGGAATTTATCTACTCTTAATTTTCCAACTACCCCAGTAATCACTATCAAATCTATAGTCATCTTTTATAGTTTGATTAATATCAAAATTAGAAAAAACAATAAATTTTGTATTTGAGTTTAAGTTTTGAGTTCCATGAGCGTACCCTCCTGGAATTGATAAAATTTGTGGTTTTTTTTCATTTAGTATAAAGGTTTTTTTCTTTAATTTTTTACTAGGGTTTTTCCAGTTATCTATCTTAATGGTGCAGATTTTTAATGCCCCTGTTATAATTAAAATAAATTTTTTTTCAAATTTATGTCCATGCCAAGCTCTTACAAAGTTAATTTTATGATTTGAAATTTGATAAAATCTTTTAATATTATTTTTTTTAAAATTAAAGCTATTACAATGTACAATTTCTCCTCGATCGTCAAAAGAAACTTGAACATCAATAATTTTTGGTAGTTTTGTCATAATTATTACTTACTAAATTTTAACTAATATATTAATAGCTTATATTTACAACACAATTTTATTTATAAGTTTGTTAATTGTTTATTTTTTACTGATAATTAATTTTTCTACAATTTTATTGTTATTTTTAAAAATTCCAATTTTTTTAGACTTATATGGAAATGTTATTTTATTTATAAATTTAATTTTTTCTTGAAATTTTTTGTATTTAAAATTTGATAATTCACCGAGATAGTAAAAATTTTTGTCCATTTTATTTAGATTTCTTCCAATTTTTTTTTCATTAAAATTATATGAAAAATTAAATGATATCATGCCTGAGTTAATTCTATTATATGCCCCAGAACCACAATTTCCAATGAAAATCATGTTGTTATAGAATTTTTCGAAACTTTTAACTGTATAAATTTTACTATATTTTTTATTAATTTTTTTTTTATTTAAATAACTATTATCAAAAATAATAATTTTATTTTTTGGAAATACTTTTGTTATTGATTTAATAATATTAATGTAAATTTTATGATTTATTCTTTTCCCAAAATAAATAAAAAAAATCAATTTTTTGAAATTTTCATATTTTATTGATTTTTGATTATCATTGATAATTGCGTAGTACATGCTTGGCTTAATAGTACCTTGTTTAAATGGATATATCTTGTATTTGTTAAATAATTTATAATCAGAATTTCCGTAAAAAAATTTTTTATATTTTATTTTTTTTATAATTTTTATAATTTTTGAATTTATTTTTGGTATATCAATAAAAACATAATTTTTATTATGTTTATTAAATTTTAAATGTTCTATTTTTTTTATAAATTTAAATTTCTTCTTTAAAAGAACAAAATTATTGGTATTAGATATTAAAAAAAAGTTTGTAATATATTTTTTTTTTAAATAAAAAAAAAGATTTTTACTTCTAATTAGATTTCCATAGCCGTAATTTTTAGAAAAATATGAAATAATTGAAAATTCTTTCTTCATTTAAATTTTGTGATTTACAAAATCTCTAAAAAAAAATTTTTTTCGTGATGATTTATTTATTTTTATTTTATTATCATAAATAATTCTAATAATATTATGTGCAAAATTAATTCCATTAAAGGTTCCTAAAATAGAATATCCCCACAGTCTAGGATTAACATCAATTAAATAATATTTATTGTTTTGTTTATTATATATCCACTCAACCATAACAGGTCCCATCCAGTTTCCAATTTTATCTATTATCATTTTACTTTCATTGATAAGTTTAACATTACTTATGATTTCTCCTGATGTTGCTGGACCACCAAGTTTATAGAGAGTACTTAAACTTTTAGAACAGTAGCTAAGCACACATTTACTATTTTTGTCGTATAGCAAACCAACAGCAAAAATATTTTTTAAATTTGATTTAATATATTCTTGTTTTATATATTTATTGTTGTTAAGTTTTTTTTTATAAAATTTGAGATCATACTTGCCTTGTAGTAAGTAAAAATTTTGCATACCCCATCCAACTATAGGTTTTATAATCATAGGGAAATTTAAATTATTTGTAGATTTCAAAAGTTCAGTTTTAGGATACTTAATACCAATTGCTTTAGCAATTTTATTTAAATTTAATTTGTTTACAGCTTTATTTAATGACTGATATTTGGGAATTAAAATTTTTAAATTTTTAATCTTATGTTTATTTTTAGACCAAAAAATAACTTCAGGCTCCAAACATGGTATTAATATTTCAATTTTATTTTTATAAATTATTGATTTAATGGAACTTAGATAGTTTTTGCTATTTGCTTTATCTACTATAAAAAAATTCTTCTTTTTAATTATGTTAAAATAGCAGTTTTTGTCAGAATCGCATGTATAAATTTTTTTAAAACTTGCTAATTTAAGGGACTCATAAGCGCCTCTGCCCGGAGGTGCTCCAACACAAGTTATGAGAATTTTTTTATTTTTCATAAATTAATAAACATATATATATTGAATTAATTTATAATGATAAAATTAAACAAAGTACCTGTAGGAGATGGATTTAGGCCATTTATAGTTGCAGAAATATCTGCCAATCATACAGGTAGTTTGAAAAATGCCCTACTATTAATAAAATATGCAAAAGAATGTGGAGTAGATGCTGTAAAATTTCAGACATTTACTGCTGAAACGATGACGCTAAATTTTAATAGAAGGGGCTATGTTATAAAGGATAAAAATAATTTATGGAAAGAAAAAAAATTATTTAATCTATACAAAAAAAATGAAACACCATCAAATTGGCATAAAAAATTATTTTTAGAAGCAAAAAAAAATAATGTTTTAGCATTTAGTTCTCCATTCAGTACAGAAGCTGTTGATTTTCTCGAAACTTTCAATGTTCCTTGTTACAAAGTTGCTTCTTTTGAAATAAATCATTTTCCATTATTAAAAAGAATTGCACAAACAAAGAAACCCGTAATATTATCTACTGGTATGGCATCTTTTCCAGAGATTAAAGAAGCTTATAATTTTCTAAAAAAAAATGGAACTAAAAAAATAATTATTTTAAAATGTACGAGTTCATATCCTGCTGATGAAAAAGATATGAATCTTATTACTATAAAAGATTTAAAAAAAAAATTTAAATGTCCTGTAGGACTTTCAGATCATAATATAGGAATTGGACCAGCCATAGGATCAATTTTTTTTGGTGCAAATTTAATTGAGAAACATTTTACTTTAAAAAAAAACAATAGAGCTGATGGCAAGTTTTCTTTAGATAAAAAAGAATTATTTCAATTTGTAAAAGAAGCACATGCGGCTTGGCTATCAATAGGAAAAATTTTTTATGGTTCCTCTAAAAAAGAAAAAGGTTCTTTGAGCAGGAGAAGAACCATATTTGCAATAAAAAAAATTAAAAAAGGAGAAAAATTTTCTCCAATTAACATTGGCATTTTGAGACCATCTTTAGGTCTCCACCCTAGATATTATTTTAAGATCATAGGAAAGAAAAGTTTAAAAAATATAAATTATGGATCTCCTTTGAAAAAAAATATGATAAACAATTTAAACTAATGAAAAAAACTTTAATCTTAATAAAAAAAACAATTTTTTGGAAACTTTTCTTAAAATATTTTTTTATAAAATTTTACAATTTTTTCTGGGAAAATATAATTAATTTTCAAGGTAAAGTTCTATATTTTCAATGGAGAAGTAAAAAAAAGGCTTACTATGAATTAAACAATAATGATAAACTGTTAGTTTTGGATGATCCAAAAATTAAACAATTAGCTAATAAAATAAAATTATATGTAAATGAGGATATTAAAAACAAATATAAAAATATTGTTAAAAATAAAATTAAAAGTGAAGAATATAATCAGTTTAATGATTATAGAATTAGCATATATGATGAAATAAATGATGATTTAAAAAAAGAGATAATTGATTTGGCGTCATCAGAGAAAATTTTAAATACGGCAGTAAATTATTTGAAGGTTTTTCCAATAATTGGAAAAATTGCATTGTATATGAATTTTCCTGTATTAAATTCGAATGAAAAAGGTGCTATGTTATGGCATAAGGATGATTTTGGTTATAAAAGTTTAGATTTATTTATAGCAATAACAGACATTAATGAAAATAATGGGCCTTTATATTTTGTTAAACCTAAAAATTCATTAGGTGTTTTTCATAAAATTACTCAAGTTGTAAAAAATGCCAAACCAGGAGAAAGAAATAAAGTAAAATTAGATATATTTAGAAAATATTACAAAGATGAGCTAACTGATAAATTGTCAGGAAAATGTGGATCTAGCCTATTTATAGATAGCTTTACAAGTTATCATCGAGGAGGTTATTGTTTAACAGATGATAGAATAATGTTAAGAATATCTTACCAAACACCAGATGCATCACGAGTCCAGAACTTAGATCATAGTAATGGTTTTTATTATTTAAAAACTATCAAAAAAGAAAATTTAGGAAAATTTCAAAGTTATATATTTTTTAAAAAATTAAATTTTGTTTTTAGATCAATAAATCTTCCAGAAATGTTATTAAAATTATACTCATTTCTACATTTCAAAGCTTAAAATTTTTTTCTGAAGGTAATTTACGAGTTTATCTTAATATTAAGTATTTTTATATCCAAATGAAGAATAAAGTTCTTCTAATTTATTTCCATCCATTTTGTTAAAATAAGCATCTGATATTAAATTTCTAGTTCTATTTAATTTTGATTTATCAGTAAATCTTATTTTATTTATTTTAATATTTTTTAACCTCTCTAATGATTGTTCTGTTTGATTTATATAAATACTTTTATTAAGTACTTCCATATCAATATCTATGTTATAAAAATTAAACAGTTTGACAAATGTATTATAAGAGTCATTAATTAAATCCTCATACCTGATTATAATGTAGTTTTTTTGTTCTTGAGCAATGAGATAATTATTCCAAAAATTTACAAATTGCTCATATCTTTCAATACAATGATTTAAAAAATTAATATTTAAACCATTTTTATTTTTTTCATTTAAATCAAATTTTTTGATGTGTTTTGTGTAAAGTGAAATAATTTGATCTATTGGTTTTCTTACCAATATAGCGGGTTTTAATTCATTTAAATCAAATAAATCTAATTTATTTGCAGGAAAACGACTAAAAACTACCCTAAAATTTTCTTCTTTGATATTTAATTTACTTTCGACGGTCCTATTAAACTTTTCTAAATCAATAAGATTCCAAGAATGACTTTCTACAATGGGTTTCTCTACAAAAATCCATTTATCATTGATGCTATCGTACTTCGGAATTCCATCGCCTAATTTAAAATACAATTCATAATAACTACTTAAAGTACATCTTACAAACATACTACCAGACCTTGGCAGCGAAATTAAACTATTTTGTGAAAGATTTAATTTTTTTCTATTATATACTTTATGAAAAATTTTTTTTTTGTATTTTTTAAAATTATTATTAAATAAAATATTTAATATTAATTTTGAATATATTTTATTTATTCCAGTTTTAATAAATGAAGAAGGGTACAAATTAAGCTTTATCAGTTTCCATCTTAAATCTAATTTAAAAAAATAGATTGCCTTATTTAAAATTTTTTTAATCATTTTAAATTATTGTAATCCTTATACCATTTTACAAACATAGTTATTCCTTCTTCAATTTTAACTTTTGGATGAAAATTAAATTTTTTTTTAAACTTTGAAATATCAGAATATGTATCAACCATATCTCCCGGTTGTTTCTTTAAATATACTTTTTTTGCTTTTTTGTTGAGTTGTTTTTCTATCAAATTTAAAGTCTTATTAATTTTGACAGGTTTAGAGTTGCCTATATTATAAATTTCAAATTTTTTTTTTCCTTTATTTATTTTTAATAATTTTAATATACCACCTACAATATCGCTAATATATGTAAAGTCCCTTGAATGATTTCCATTATTAAATATTTTGACTGGTTTATTAGATAAAATTTTCTCTGTAAAAATATAAATGGCCATATCAGGCCTTCCCCAAGGTCCATAGGCTGTGAAAAATCTCAAACCAGTAATACTTAAATTATGAAGATTGCTATAACAGTAGGCCATAAGTTCATTGGATTTTTTTGTTGTAGCATAAATTTGTAGAGGTTTATCAGTAGATTGATTTTCTTTAAAAGGTACATCATTAGTATTTCCATACACGCTACTAGAGCTAGCAAACAGTAAGTGTTTTACATTAAATCTTTTTGTAACTTCAAGAATATTAAAAAAACCATTTATATTTGTCTGCACATATTTTTTTGGATTAATTAAAGAGTACCTAATGCCTGCTTGTGCAGCTAGATGAATAATTTTAAAAATTTTATATTTATTAAAAATCATAAGCATTTTTGAAAAATTGCAAATATCTATTTTAAAAAATTTAAAATTATTTTTTTGCTTTAGCATTGATAAACGTTTAGATTTAAGCTTGACATCATAATATTTATCCATGTTGTCTATTCCAATAACTGTAAAACCCTGTTTTAATAAAACTTCTGTTGTATGAAATCCAATAAAACCAGCACAACCAGTTACTAAGTAAATGTTTTTTTTCATTTTTATATTTCTAATATTCCATCTCTTATAAAGAAATTTTTATCACAAAAACTAAGAAAATTTTTAGAGTGGGAAATAACAATAATAATCTTATTTTTTTTTAAATTATTTAGATTTTTTTTTATAATTTCAGAGCTATTTATGTCTAAATTGTTATTTGGCTCATCTAGAATTAAAATATTTGGATTTAAATAAAGAGCTCTTGCAATGCCTATCCGTTGTTTTTGACCTCCTGATAAATTAAAACCTCTATCAACAATATTTAAATTATAATCGTTATTAGAACTAGCTACTAATGAAGTCAAATTAGAGTTTAATATAGACTCTTTTAGTTTTTCATAATTAATATCAGTTTTGTTTTGTTGTAGTGCTATATTTGTGCTTAAAGGTCCATCAACTAAAAATATGTCTTGTGGTACATATCCAATTTGTTTTCCAATACTTTCTTTTGAAAAATCAATAGATTTTGAATTAACTAACATTTCTCCTTTTAAAGGTTCTAAAAGTCCCATAATTAATTTTATCAGTGAGGTTTTACCTGATCCAGATTTTCCATGTATTCCAATTATTGAATCAGACTCGATTTTAAATGAGATATTTTTAAGGATATAATTATGATCTTCAGTGTACTTGAAAAAAACATTTTTGAACTCTATTGACTTGATAGATTCTTTAAAATCAATTTTTTTATCAAAAATTTGATCTTTTAAATTGATATTTTTTTCTTCAAAATATCTATCAAAAGCTTTTTGATTATACATTGAGTTTGAAATTTCTATATTAAATCCTTGGATTACTGGAATCATTCTTACGGCAACTAAAGCAATAAAGCTTAAAGTTGATAACAATAATTCTTTTTCGATATTCACAGAAATCATAAATAATGAAATCAAAAGAATAGAAATTATAGCTAATAATTCTAAAAAAATTCTAGGAAAAAGTTGTAAAATCCTTTTTTTATTATTGTATTCTGTGACTAAATTTAATTGATTTGAATATTTGTTTATAAAAAAAGAATATTTTTCAGTTAGTTTTATAAGTCCTATTGTATCAATAACTTCTCTTAAAGCTGATAGCATGAGCTCATTGTGTTTTCTAGCTTTTTCTCCTAAATTAATAAACTTTGGTTTAACAAAATTTAAAAAAATTAATGAAATAGTTACAATTATAATAAAGCCAAATAAAGATATTTTGAAATCTATAAAAACTAAAGGAATAAATAAAATTAATAAAAACACTATTTCTCTAAAGATTATAAAATAACTAAAAATAAAATTTACTACTCTATTAACTTCTGAATTAACGGTGTGAATAAATTTTGCAGAATTATATTTTGTAAAAAATTCGTAATTTTTTTTTAGCAGTTGATTAAATATTTTTTCTGATTTTGTGATAAGAATTTTTTTTTTCAATTTCAGCTCAAAGATATTAAATATGAAAATGAAAAAATTTTTTAATAAAAATATAATGATTATAAAACAAGCAGTAAAAAAAATTAGCTTGTTGAAATTAAGACTTAATAGATAATCTTTAATGTCATCTTGTGGAATTTTATTCAAAATAATTTCTGGGTCTGAAATAAAACCTACAAATATTGCTAAAACTCCCAAACCTAAAGTTTCTACAAATGAAATTAATATTGATAATACCAAGTAAATGAAAAGCCAGACTATATTATTTTTTTCTAAAGTGGATAATATTTTTTTAGGATATTGCGCTAGATACTTAGTTTTAATCATTTTATAATCTATTTTTTTTTGAAATAATTTTTTAACTTATATATTCAAAAACTTTTAGTTTGCAAATCGTTATTTTGAAAATGAAAAATACTTGTAAATTATGTTGAAATAATGAATTAATATGTTTAAGGATAAAAAAAATTGAACTATTTTACTTTTTGCTTACATTAAAAAATTAAATAAATGCACCTTTTTATATCTGATTTATTCATAAGTATTGATACTCTTGCTCCAGTAATTGATATTCTAAAGGAGAAAAATAAAAAAGTAAAAATTTTAAATATCAATCCAGTTGAAAACTTTTCGAAAGATAAGTTGTATGCTTATTTAAAAAAAAGAGGAGTTCTTTTTGAAAAATTTTTACCAGTAAATTTGTACGAAAAAATATTTTTAATTGTAATTAATTTTTTAAAAATTTTACCATCTTCAATTATTAAAAAAATTGATTTTTTTTGGAGATACATTTATAAATTTTCGAAATTTTCCTCTTCTAAACAAATTAAAGAATTTTTATTAAAAAATAAAATCTCTTCAATTACTTACGAAGAAACTGCTGAACCTAGAAGATTAAAACTCATATTTAAGACTGCTAAAGAACTACATATTCCAATTATACAATTTCCTGCAGGCGTTCATACATTAAAAGTGCATCAATTAGGAGAAAATGAACTTAAATATTGTGATTATTATATAGCTCCCAACAAAATAAGAAAATTTAATAAGAAATATAAAAATAAAATATTAACCTACGGAAGTCCCAGATATTCTGAAAAATGGATCTCAAAACTGAATAAAATTTATTCACCGGTTAAAAAAAAAAATAAAATTAGTATTTATTTAATTAAAAGAACTAAGTTTACCGAATTAAATTTAATCAATGAATTAGAAAATAAATTAAAAGAAAATAAAAATTACCATGTAATTTCAAACAATAAACCTAGAGATTATTTGCCCACAAAGTGCACAGGATTCTATGAAAATTATAAAACGACTCAATTAATAAATTGGTGTGATTTTATTGTTTCTTCAAGATCAAGCTCTGTGTTGCTTGAAGGGATAAAAAAAGATAAAAAAATACTTTTACTAAAATACTTGTATCCAAAAATATCTAAATCCCTTTTGATAGGCTCAAATAAAAATATTTTTTTAATAAAAGATTTTAAAAAAATGATTTGGGTTTTATCTAAAAAAGAAAATTCAAAAATATCTAAAATTGAAAAAAACGGTACTCTTAAAAAATTTCTAGTGAATTATGGTAAAAAAAATTTTAAAGCCTCAATATTAAAAATTTATCAGAGAACTGAAAATTATGCTATAAAGTAAAAAATATGAATGTTTGGAAAGCAGAAAATGTATTTTATCAATATTCTAATGTTAATAGAATATCTAAATTATTATTTCATTATGAGCTTTATAAAAAAATAATTAAATTAGAAGGCAACATAGTGGAGTGTGGAGTATTTAAAGGATCTAGCCTAATTAGATTTCTTACTTATGTGGATTTGTTTGAAAAAAAAAGAAGACATGTTTATGGTTTTGATGTATTTGGAAAATTCCCATCAACAAATAGAAAAGAAGATAAAAAATTTGCAAATAAGCATAACCAAAACCTAGGAAATGGTATAGATATAAATAAATTAAGTACATTGTTAAGTAAGAAAAATTTAAAAAATTTTAAACTGATTAAAGGTAACATTTTAAATACAATTGAACCATTTCTTAAAAAAAAAAAAAAATTTAAGGTATCACTACTTCATTTAGATTTAGATTTGTATGTGCCTACAAAATTTTGTTTAGAAAAATTTTATCCCTATATTGTTAAAAACGGAGTAATTATACTAGATGATTATAAACATGTTTCTGGAGCTACTAGAGCAGTAAATAAGTTTATAAAAAAGAAAAAACTTAAATTGCAAAAGTTAAGTTTCCATAAAAATCAAAACTTTATTATAAAAACTAGTTAAAATTAACTTTAATGTATTTTAGTTTTTTAGGGTCAGTTTTTAGTCTAGTATTATATCTTTTAGTTTTAAGTGGTATTCTAATTAATAATTTTTTTTTAAAATATCTAGAATAAGATTTTATTTTTTTATATAGTTTTTTTCTATTTAATAAAAAATCACTTTCGCTTAAAAATATTTTTTTTATATTTTTTAAATTTTTAGGACTATCAATTGAAATGGATAACTTTTCTTGATTTAAAAAAATTTTTTTAAATCTTACACAATGTTGAAATTTAAATTCTCGATGAAAATAAAATGTTAAATATTCTGAACTTAATGGATTCTCGGCCAATTTAATATATTTTAATAGGATTTTTTTTGAAAAAATTTCTGGTCTAGTTCCTCTAATCAAACCTCTTGTAAAAGTATAATTACTTTTCATTTTTAAGTGTTTAATTGCAATTTTATTAATTGCTTCAAGATCAGTAAATGGATTATCACCAGTTATTCTTACAAAATGATTAAAAGAAAATTTGTTCATACAGTTCAGATATCTTTTAAATAAATTTTGATCATTGCCAAAAAACAATTTAATTTTATATTTTTTTAAAATATTTAAAAAAAAATTGTCTTTGTTTTTTATGGATGTGCAAATAACTATATTTGATCTTGGAAACTTTTCTATCAATCTTATTAACAAAATTTCTAATATTGATTTACTTAATATTTTTTTTTTGATTTTATTTGGAAATCTTTTAGAGTGCGTTCTACAAATTATAAACAAACCTATACTTTTTGGAAAACTTGGCACTATTATTTGTAATAATTTAATCTAGTCTTTTTTGAAATTTTTTCTGTTCTTAAAAATTTTTTTTCACCTAGTTTGTTAATAAAAAGAAATTTTCTCATATTTTTTTTATAGGTTTTTTCATCTTTGCTCATATTAAATGTATTATTTAATCTTTTGTTATAAATCTCTTTTGTCGATGTAATATATTGATTAAATTTATCAAATTCTAGTGCACTAATATAATCAGGTGGTTTTTTATTTTGATCCAAGCAAACATGCTTTTCAATATATCTACATCCTTTTCTGATAGCTATCAAAGTTGAATAGCAAAGCTCAAAAAAATTATTATATAAACTATGATCTGCATATCCATATACTAAATCCTGGGATTTAAAAAAATCAAATAATTTAAATCTTAAATTATTTATCTTTGAAGGATACCCTTGAAATCCATAAAGTATAATAATTTTTTTTTTATTTTTAATTTTGTTTAATATGAATCTAATTTCATTTAATTCAAAGCCAGAAAAATTAATAAAAATTTTTTTGAAGCATTTAATTGAATCATTTATTATCTGCAAGTTGTCTGCTTCTGAGCATGACACTTTTAGATATACATTTTCTTTAAATTTTTTTGCAAAATTAAAAGAATCTTCATCAAATATCTCGAGTATAATTCGAGTCTTTTTCATATATTTTTCGATTATTTTTTTTAATATTTTCTTTTGTATTTCAAGAGTTTTAAATCTTAAATATTTTTGACTTGTTTTAGGATAAATATTTTGAGCGTTAATGATTTGGATTTTTATCAAATCAGACTTAGATTTAATATGTTTTTTAAATATTTGCTCTAGTATTTTAAAATTACCATTGTGAGTAGAGGCTATTTCTGTAATAAATTTTAAACTATTTTTATCCATTCAAATGTGTCTCTAGAAGTACAACCTTTACAAATTTCAATTTTATTCACATTGTCATTAAGGTGATTTTCTCTAACATCGTTCAAAATATCATTTTCCCAAATATTACTTAAATTAGAAACCTCTTTTTTTGGATTGTGAAATATTTTTGGAATTTTTATGTTTTGTAATAATTCAAATCCATTATTTTTTTTTTTAACTTTTTCATAAATTTTTTTTTCTTCATTTCTATGGTTATAACCCTTTTCTGATAGATAACCTAAATTATGTTTGGCGCCCCAATCCATACAACACATTCCTGCTCGACCGTCATAAGTTACCATCATTCTCTGAAATATTTGATTACATGCTTTTCTTTTTTTGGAAACATAAAGATTGTTATTTCCATCTAACATATAAGGGGTATTTTCTGAAAGTTTATTTTCTTTTAAATATTTGCTTAAAATTTTTTGATTCTTATCATTTAAATCATTTATTTTACCTCCTCTTTCAGAGTATAAAGTTACAGTAACTTCATCTACATATTGATTAAATAATTTATGAAAATCATCTAATTCCATTCTATTACTTTCCATTAGTACCATTTGAATTTTGGTGTAAGGAAATTTTGCATTATTTTCTTCTCTGATTTTTTTGAAATTTTGTATATTTTTAACTACTTGCTCAAAAGTATTTTTTTTAAATCTTCCTGGTCTTAATTTTTCATAAGTAGATTTAACCCCTCCATCAAAAGAATATATCATGTAATCTAAACCATTATCGATCAACTCTTTAGATTTTTTTTTGGTTAAATTTGTTGCATTGGTATTTATAATAGTCTCAATAATTCCTTTTTTTTTTGCATAATAAATTAATTCTGGAAGTTTTGGATTCAATAAAGGTTCTCCTCTCCAGTTAAATTTTATCGAATAAACACCTATTTCCGCTGCTTGATCTATAATTTTTTTTGCTAAATTAAAATCAATTATTTTGTCAGGAGTAGCTAAATACTCTCTAAAGCAATGTGGACAGGCAAGATCACATATTGAAGCAACTTCTAAATCTATACATAATGGTTTGATTTTTTTTATTTCTTCTCTAAAATTTTTTTTATAATTATTTATTATTTTATAAGGTTGGCTTTTCCATAATTGTCTATATTTAAGAAATTTTTCACATAAATCTTTCTTTTTATTAGGAGTTTTATAACCTAATTTAAAACTAAGATTATCTTCAACATTATTAATAAAATACTCAATCCTATTTTTTGTAGTATCTGAATTTAAGACTCTTGACCCAATTAAGACATCTTGCTCTTTTAAATCAAAATTTTTATCATTTGATTTTTTTAGTTTTCCCATTTAACCGATGGATTTATAGTATCTATACTTATATTATTTTTGTGTTTAGAAACATCTGTAATCATTTTTTTTAGGAAATTTACATCAATTTTTATTTCCTTTAGTCCAAGTGATTTTAATTTTTCATTTTTTGGATTATAATAATGATCCTCTAGTTCTTTTCTAGGATTTTCTATATTTTTTTTATTTATTGTTATTCCTATATCCTTTGAAGCAGTTATTACTTTATCTGCCAATTCGTTAATTGTAAAAGTCTCTGTGTACTGATTATAAACTTCAAATACACCAGGTTTTGGAGGATTATTGCATGCTATTTCAACACACTTCAAAGTATCTAAAATGTTTAAATATCCTCTATTTTGGTTCCCTTTTCCATAAACAGTTAAATATTTTCCTAGAGCCGCTTGTGTTACAAATCTATTGATAGCAGTTCCAAAAATGTGATCATAATGAAAAGAAGTTTTTAGTTCTGGATCTAGTTTTGTTTCATCGGTGTCCATTCCATAAACAATACCCTGATTTAGATCTGTGCTTCTTAAGTTCCAATTTCTACAACAAAATTCTATATTATGACTATCATGAACCTTGCTTAAATGATAAAAACTATTAGGTTTTTTTGGATACATAACTCTATCTTTTCTTCCATTATGTTCTATCTCAAGCCAACCTTCTTCAATATCAATATTTGGCGTTCCATATTCACCCATAGTACCTAATTTAATCAGATGTGTATTTGGGCAATTTTTTTTTATTCCAAATAAAAGATTAATATTCCCCATCACATTATTATGCTGAGTAAAGAAGCAAGCCTCTCTTCCTATCATTGAATATGGTGCTGAAGGTTGTTCTGCATAATGAATTATACTTGTTGGATTATAAGATTTGAGAATATCATAAAGATGTCTATGATTAAGTAAATCGCACATTTCCATTTTTATAGCGTTATTTGAGTTTCTATTCCACATATCAACTCTTTTTTTTAATGGTGGAATATTTTGTAGTGGACTAATTCCTGTTTCAAATTCTATTTTTCTTTTTGAAAAATTATCAACAACCATCACTTCATATTTTTTTGAGGCGAAATACATTGCGGTCGGCCATCCTAAGTAACCATCCCCACCTAAAATTAAAATTTTAGACATAATTTGTTCTTGGGTTTACTATTAGAAATTTATATAAATTTCAAATAGATTATACAAAAAAAATATATGCCTTTAAAAACAACTGTTTTTGGATGTAGAACCAACACAAATGATTTTTTAAATTATTTGGATCAAAAGAAATTTAATATAAACAAAATTATAAGTATAAATTCAAAAACGGCCAAAAATAATAAAGTTGCTGGATATTTTAACTTAAAAAAAAATCATTTTAAAAAAAAAGTTGAATTCAGTAAGCATTACTCTCTTAAAAAAAATATAGAAAAAGTTTTTAATGTTAAAGAAAAATTTGATATTGGATTTTCAATTGGATGGCAAAGGTTAATCCCTATAAATATACTTAATAAATTCAAGTATGGTGTATATGGAATGCATTGCTCTATGTATGAATTGCCAGATGGAAAAGGTAGGTCGCCTATTAATTGGAGTATAATTAAAGGATCAAAGTTTTTATTTTGTCATATATTTAAATATACTGAAAATTTTGATGATGGAAAAGTAGTTTTTAAAAAAAAAATATTTTTTGATTTTGATGAAGATATAAATACTATCCAACAAAAATTATGTTTTATATTTTTAAATTTTATTAACAATACAAATAAATTTTATAAAAAAAATTTACAACAAAAGAAAGAGAAGAAAATAATAATATTTAAAAAAAGAACTTCGGAATCAGGTGAAATTGATATTAAAAAACATGATGCTTATTCATTTAAAAATTTCGTGAGAGCTCAATCAAAACCATATCCAGGAGCATTTTTTAAAATAAATAATAATAAGTATAGAATTTGGAAAATTAATTGCTTTAAGTATAAATTAAAATCTAAATTAAATTATAAAATTCTTCAAATTTTTTCAGATAATTCATTTATAATTTATTTTAAAGGTAGTATTGTTCATATTTTAGAACATGAAATTCCAAATAAAATATTAAATAAATTAAAATTTATAAAATGATTTTTTCTTTTAAAAATTATAGCAATTTACTAAAAAAAATAAATAAGACAAAAAAAATAATTTTGTTTTCACAATATAATAAAAGAAAAAATAATTTTTTAATATTAAGACATGACATCGAGTATTTCTTAGAACCTGCTTTAAAACTTGCTGAAATTGAAAAAAAAAATAATGTAAAAAGTACATTTTTTTTTCAAACTACATCAATCTATAATATTTTTGAAAATGAAAATTTTTATCTTATTAAAAAGATAAAAAAATTAGGTCATGATTTTGGTGTGCATTATGATGCGCATTTTTTAAAGGAAAATAAACTAGATAATAAAAAATCACTAAGCAAAATGATTGATAGTATTGAATATTTCTTCAATATTAAAATAAAAGCAATATCGTGCCACAGACCAAAAAAGTACTATTTTGATCCAAAATATAAAAATACTTTAAATGTGTATGACAAAAATTTTCTTAAAAATGTAAAATATATTAGTGATAGCCAACAAGTGTTTAGGGATAACATTTTTGAAACACTCTCCAATTTTAATAAAATACAATTGCTAGTACATGATTATACTTGGTCGAAGAAAGGTAAAACGTGGCAAAAAAATATAAAGGATTATTTTATTAATAATTTTCGTAGAAAAAAAATTTACTTTAATAAAACAATCCTCGATTGGGAAAAAGGTTTAAAAATGAGATCTAAACAGGACAAAAAAATGTTTAATAAATTTTTAAATAAATAAAATTTAATTAGGCTTTTTTTCTATAAAAATGATAACTGTAATAATTATCACACACAATTATAAAAAGTTTCTAGATAAATGTATAAACAGTGTTCTTAAAAATAATTTAAAAAAAGTAAATGAAATTATTGTAATAGATGATAATTCAAATGATGGGACTTTTAATTATTTGGAAAAAAAATATAAAAAAAATAAAATTATAAAAGTACATAAAGTGAAATTTAATAGTCTAACCAAATCAATGAACTATGGAATTAATTTAGCAAAATCAGAATGGATATTAAAAATTGATGCAGACGATTATATCCATAAAAAATTTATTCAAACTTTCGCTAAATATGCAAAAAATTATGATTTTATATATGGCAACTTTGTTAAATTTGACTCAGAATTTACCAAAACTTCAATTAAAGGTAGTTCAAACTTAATGAAATTTTTTAAACACCCACTTGGTAGTGGCAATTTATATAAAAAAAAATTGTGGAAGAAAATTGGAGGATATAACGAAAAAATTAGATTTAAAGATGATGTATACTTTTGGGTTAAATTAAATAATATAAAAAATGCAAAGATTAAATATTTAGAAAAATTTTATTACTATTATTATAGACAGCACAATCATAGCATGTCTAAAAATTTAATTTTAAAAAATTTTACACTGTTAAAAATGATTTTAAGATACTTATGCACAAAAAATATTTAATTACAGGTTCATCAGGATTTATAGGTACAAACATGTATTTGAATCTTAAAAAAAAAAATTCTTCTTTGTGGTGTTTGGATAAAAATGTAAGTAAATATGAAAAAATTAAAGAATTTTCTAGACTGGACTTGTCAGATGAAAAAAAAACTAAAAAATTTTTTTCTCAACATAGCTTTGATTATGTAATTAATTTTGCAGCACTATCTGGCATAATTAACTGCGATAAAAATCCTGATTTAGCTATTAAAGATAATATTTTATCAATTAGAAATATTTTAAACTATTCAAAAACCAAAAAGATAGTAATAATAACTTCATATTCAACTTTAGATGAGAAAAGTTTTTCATTTTACGCGGCATGTAAAAAAATTAATGAACAATTACTAAATACAAATTTTTCAAAGAAAAATATTATAATTATTAGATTGTCAAATATTTTTGGACCTTATTCCTTACACAAAAAAAGTGTTATTCATCAATTATGCAAGTCTATTCAAAGAAAAAGTATATTTAATATTCACGGAACAGGAAATCAAAAAAGAAATTATATTTTTGTTGAGGATTTGATTAAGGTTATATTAGTCATAATTCATAAAAAAAAATTTAAAGGAATTATAAATATTGGTAGCAGTGACAACTGGTCTATAAAAAATTTAATAAAAATGTTTAATAAATTAACAAATTCTAAAATCAGATGTAAAAATGTCAGGCATCCATTAGATGATAAGTTTACAAAAACAAAGAAAATTGTCGATAAACCTCATATATTTATAAAAGATAAAAATTTTCTAAAAAAATTAAAAAAAACTTTAGATTGGTACAATGATCAAAAAATTTAGTGAATTAAAAAAACCTTTTATTATTGCAGAAATTGGAAATAACCATGAAGGATCTTTCTCAAATGCAGTAAAACTGATTGACTTAGCAGCATGGGCAGGTGCAACAGCTGTAAAATTTCAGACTTATAAAGTAGAAAATTACATTAACCCCATTCAAGATAAAAGATACAAAAGACTTACTAAATTCCAATTAACTTTTGAAGAATTTAAAAAACTAAAATTGCATGCAAACAAAAAAAAACTTTATTTTATTTCAACTCCACTAGATTTAGATAGTGCTAATTTTTTAAAAAAAAATTCAGATTATCTAAAGATAGCCTCAGGGGATAATAATTACTTTGATTTAATTGAATCTGTATTAAAATCAAAAAAACCATTAATTATTTCTTCTGCTTTTGCTGATATAAAATTATTAGATAGAGTTATAAAATTAGTTAAGTCAAAGAAAGATAAAAATTTTTACTTAAAAAAATTTGCTTTATTACAATGTACTGGAAGTTACCCAACTAAACATCAAGATGTTAATCTAAAGGTAATTAGCAGCTTAAAAAAAAGATATAGATGTAATATTGGATTTTCAGATCATACTACAGATAATGTAGCGTCGATATCAGCCACTTCTTTTGGTGCAATGATATTTGAAAAACATTTCACCTTAGATAATAATTTTTCAAGTTTTATAGATCATAAAGTGTCTTTGGCCCCAAAAGCCTTTAAAAAATATGTCGAGGATGTTGAAAATGCTTATTTAAGTTTAGGCAATAAAAATAAAAGAATTTTAAAATGTGAAAAAGAGTTTTTAATAAATAATCGTCGTACTTTAGTTTTAAAAAAAAATATTTCAAAAAATAGTATGATTTATAATAAAGATTTAATTGCTTTAAGACCAGAATTAAAGAAACAAAAAAATAATATTATACATAAAGATAAATCCACTATCAGGATGGTTTCAAAGCAAAACTATAAAAAGTTTGATCCTTATTAAAGTTGCTTGCTTTAAGGTAGATTTTATCAATTCTTAAAAATTTTTTTCAGTGCATAAATCAAGCCAATTGAGCTATTAG
>CEUZ01118059.1_pt1 | contig 33906 bp, 35 predicted proteins | sample 361511 | NCBI WGS metagenome assembly CEUZ01 (sample SAMEA2622822, study PRJEB7988) | marine metagenome | biome: marine biome (ENVO:00000447); feature: surface water layer (ENVO:00002042); material: "saline water (ENVO:00002010), including plankton (ENVO:xxxxxxxx)" | depth 5 m | reverse complement strand
GCTGCAATTAAGATTTGTACTGGAAAATTTAATGAAACTAGTCCAGCGATATGGGTTATTGCTGTACTAAGTATTGTTAGTTTTGCAGTAGCTTAGAAAATTAAATAAGCTTTAATTAGGGGCGGCTCTAGGGGTCGCCCTTTTTATTTTAGGTGTTTCTTCTTTATATCTTCTATTCTTATTTCTTCGTATATTTCAAAAGGTTGGACGATCCATGGATTGGCTTCTAATGTTACTGCGCAATAATCTGGGTTAAAAGTAGACTTTTGTTTTTTCCACAATGTTGCAGTTTTAATATCTTCAATTTTATTTTTGATAGGCTCATATTTTTTTAACCAATTAATACTTTTGTTAAAAGTAATTCCTGTATCTGAAAGATCATCACAAAGTAGAATCTTTCCTCCCATATTAGGAGCTATTGAGCTCATTTCTCTTGAAAAAACAATATCACCTTGCTCATCTTCAATGCCTTTTCCGCTATAAGACTCTACAGCCAAGTAAGCACATTTTAATTTAAATATTCTGCTTAAAACGTCTATCATTGGAGCCGCTCCTCTCATGATTCCAATTAATATAGAAGGTTTGTACCCACTCTCATGAATCTGTAACGCTAATTTTTCAACAGTGTTATTGTATTCTTCCCAACTAACTATTAATTTTTCGGACATCAGCTTTTATAATATTATTTTTTAATAAATAAAAGTATAGCAGCTAATAAAATAAATGAAATTATGGAACCTACAAGTATATACAACCTGTGAATGTTTCTTCCTCTTAAATTAAAATAGTGTCTAGCGCTTACAGATATTACCGCAATTAAAGATAATATTAACCAATTATATTTATGATAAACTATAAAACTATAATGACCTGCTAACATAATAAATAAAACTAAAAATGTTGAGTAATTATTGTGTATAGACCTTTGTTTTGCTGCTAAAGATAAACTTGTGTCAAATTTTTCATTTTTTTTGCTACTTTTAATTATATTCATTTGGTTTGGAATTATTATAGTAAATACATTCATAAACATATTGGTACCAATGACTAATCCAACGCTCAAAAATGCAAATTTAGGACCATAAATTTTTGTAAATATAAAAGAGATAGCGACTAACAAAAGGAGCATAACAAGACCAAATAATGATGTATTTTTGATTAATTTTGACTTACACAGCAGATCATAAACAAACCAAGATATAATTAATGAAAAGATTGAAATGGAGATTGAAGTTAATGGTGTTAATTCCAATACTCTTTTATCAACCATTAAAACTTTTGAGTTATAATAGTAAAGAACTATTAAAAGAAGAATACCAGTTATAAATGTTAAATAACTTTGCCATTTAAAAATGATTAGGCTTTTTAAATAGTCTAATGGAGGTGATTTTTTTAACCTGGTTAACTTATAAAAATATCCTGAATGCATTAAATAGCCCTCGCCATCAATGTCTTCATTATTAATATTTTTGTTTAATTTATTATCCAAATAATTAAATAAAAAACTGTTGCCGACCCATAGAATTGCAAATAAAACATGTCCCCATCTAAACAAAAGTTCTAACCATTTAAGAGTATAAGATAAGTAATCCATTAATATTTTATTTTATCTGATTTCTGGTCCCAAATTTTAAATGCTTCTAGAGCCTCTTCTCTCATCATTTGGTACATTTTTATTTTTCTCTCATTTACTTTTTTATTTATTTCTGAATAAATCATTGAGTCATCAAAATCTATTTTTTTTGCATCTTCTCTATTGTTTGCATAATATACAAAATCAATGTGACTCCAATATATGGCAGATAAACACATTGGGCACGGTTCACAACTAGAAAATAGTTCACAGCCAGAAAGATTAAAAGTATTAAGTTTTTTACAAGCTTCTCTAATCGCTACAATTTCTCCGTGAGCTGTAGGATCATTTAAAGAAGTAACTCTATTAAAACCCTCAGCAATAATTTTATTATCCTTAACTATTACACAGCCAAATGGACCTCCATCTGTTAAAGCACTTTTTATTGAAAGCTCAATAGCTCTTAACATAAATTTTTTTTTACTATCCATATACTTAGTTTTTATAAATCTTTTGTTTTTTCGATAAATTTTTAATACTCATAAGTATTTTTTCAGGTGTTGCAGGTGCATCAAGGATTGGTATTTTTCTATAATTATCTACAGAAGCAATAGCATCTTTAATAGCATAAAATACACTCATTGCTAACATAAGAGGTGGTTCTCCTGTAGTTTTTGCTTTATTAACAACTTTTTCTTTATTGATACCATCTTTATATATTTCAACATTAAATTTTCTTGGCATATCACTTACTGCTGGTATTTTATAAGTAGAGGGAGAGAAAGTTGTGATTTGACCATTAGATTTCCATTTTAGCTCCTCTATAGTCAACCAACCTTGTCCTTGTACAAACCCTCCTTCAATTTGACCAATTTCTAATGCAGGATTGATTGGTTTTCCAGCATCATGAAGTATATCTACCCTATCAACAGTATTTTCTCCAGTTAAGGTATCAATCGTAACTTCAGAAACTGAAGCGCCATAACAAAAATATAAAAACGGTCTTCCTAGGAATTTTTCTTTATCAAATTTGATTTTTGGGGTTTTGTAAAAACCAGTAGAGGAAAGTGAAACCCTGTTTAAGTATGCCTCTTTAATAATTTTAAAAAAATTAAAATTTCTATTTCCAAAAATAATTTGTTCATCTTTGTAAATTGGTTCTTTATTATAAAATATCCTATATTTTTTTTTAATAAATGTTTCCAAATTTTTTTTTATTTTACTTACAGCGTTTAGTGCAGCTGCACCGTTTAAATCTGTTGTTGAAGATGCGGCGCTAGCCGATGTATTTGGAACTTTGGAGGTATTTGTTGAGGAAATTTTTACTTTACCAAAAGGAAGACCTAATGAGTGTGACACTAGTTGAGCAATTTTTGTATGAGTACCTTGGCCCATTTCAATTCCCCCATGGTTCAAATAAATACTTCCATCTGTATATATATGAACCAAAGCTCCTGCCTGATTTAAATGTAGAGTAGTAAAAGATATTCCAAATTTTATTGGTGTAATCGCAATACCTTTTTTTTTAAATTTATTTTGTTTATTAAATTTTTTAATTTCAGCGTAACGTTTTTTATAATTTGAACTTTTTATAAGTTTTTCAAAAATATCATCTATTACGTTATCTTCTATTTTCATGCCGTAGTGGGTAATATTTTTAGTATTATTTTTATAAAAATTTAATTTCCTGATTTCACTTGGATCTTTATTTAAATACCTAGATATATTATCTATAATATTTTCTATAGACATCATGCCTTGATTTCCGCCAAAGCCTCTAAATGCTGTAGAAGTTGAAATGTTTGTCTTACATAAGTGATTTTCTATTTCTATATCAGATAAATGATATGCATTATCAATATGAAGTAAAGCTCTCTCATTTATAGCATACGATAAATCAGGAGACATCCCACAATTAGATGCAAGCTTCAATTTCAACCCTTTAATTAATCCTTGGTTATCAAATCCAACTTCATATTCGGAATAAAATTCATGTCTTTTACCTGTTAAAATTATATCATCGTCTCTATCTAATCTAAGTTTAACTGGTTTTTTTGTTTTAAAAGCTAATAAGGAACAAATAGCCGCTGTCATAAAATTTGTCTCTTTTCCTCCAAAACCTCCTCCTATTCGTCTAACTAGCACAGTTATTGAATTACTTTTTTGATTTAACATCTTTGCAATAAGTTGCTGAGCTTCTGATGGATGTTGTGTAGAACTATAGACTAATAAATTATTATCTTCCTTGGGAATAGCAAATGCAGTTTGTCCCTCTAAATAAAAATGTTCCTGACTTCCAGTTGTGAAATTACCCTTTAAATGGTTTTTTGATTTTGATATTTTCTTCGATGGATTTCCTTTTTTAATTTTTCTTATTTTAAAATGTAGCTTTTTCTTTTTTAAAGAATCTTGAATTGTAATAATTGGTTTCAATTCTTTATACTCAATTCTAGCTTTTAATACCGCCTTTCTAGCAAGTTCAGTCGAGGTTGCAACTACGGCAAATAAAGGTTGACCGTAAAACTCAACCTTTTTTTTTGCAAATATTGGATCTCCATCAAATACAGGTCCTACGTCGTTTCTTCCAGGAATATCTAAATGTGTAAGTACCGAAATAACTCCATCACTAGATCTAACATTGTTAAGATCAATTTTTTTTATTATTGCATGAGATTTTTTACTCCACCCTATTGCGCCAAATAGCGTTTGATCTGACTCTATAATATCGTCAGTATATTCTGCCGAACCATCTACATGTTTAAATGCACTATCGTGCGGAATTATATTGTTTATATAGTCTTCTTTACTCATTTTAATTAATTCTAATTAGTTTATTTGACTTAATTTCTAAAAAACATTTTAATAATAAATTCTTAGCAACTTCAATTCTGTAGTCTTTTGTTGCTCTCATATCATCTATTGGTTTAAAATCTTTTTCTATATATTTTGTTGCATTTTCAAAATTGACTAAAGTCAAAGCTTTATTATTAAGCATCTTTTCACAATTTATTGCCCTTTTGGGAATTTCAGCCATTCCTCCATAAGCAATCATTATTTTTTTTATTTTTTTATTAATTATTTCTAAATTAAAAGATCCACAAATAGAGGATATGTCGTCGTCAAATCTTTTTGAAATTTTATATGCTTTTAAAATATTTTTTTTATAAATTGGAATTTTTATTGAATATATAAATTCCCCTTTTTTTAATTTTGTTTTTCTATAACCTGTAAAAAATTTTTTTATTGGTATATTTATTTTTTTATTTTTATTTTGGATAATTATTTCTGCATTTAGTGACAGTAAAATAGGTAAAGTATCTCCAATAGGTGATGCTGTAGCAATATTTCCACCTATTGATCCTACATTTCTAACTTGAACTGATCCATATCTTTTTAAAATTGAATTAAAATCTGGATAATATTTTAATATAAAATTTTCAAATTTAATTAATGATGTTGTTGATCCTACTTCAATATAATTTTTGTTAGTTTTAATAAAATCTAACTCATTTATATCTTTTAAGTTGATTATAGTATTAATATCCTTTCTTTCCTTGGTTACTACTAATGATAGATCTGTTCCCCCGTTTAATAATTGTGAATTGGGATTCTTTTTTATGATTTTTTTTAATTCTATTATTGTTGAAGGTGAAAAATATTTTTTATTATTATTAAATATATATAGGTTTTTTGAATTAATTTTTTTTAAAATATTAATAGTTTTTATTTTGTTTTTAGTAAATTTATCGTAATTTTTTATTTTATTTAAACTTTTAGCAGCATCTATAATAGGCCTATAACCTGTACATCTGCATAAATTTCCTGAAATTGTATCTTTAATTATGTCAGAACTATATGTTTTGTGATTTTTATACATTGAAAATAAAGACATAACAAAACCTGGCGTACAAAAACCACATTGTGAGCCATGAAATTTTACCATTGCTTCTTGAACTGGATGATGAGAGCCATCATTATTTTTTAAATTTTCAACAACCAAGAGTTGTTTGCCATGTAAAAATGGAACAAAAGTAATGCATGAATTTATTGATTTATACAATATCTTATCCTTATCTAATTCCCCGACAACCACTGTGCAAGCTCCACAACCTCCTTCGGCACAACCTTCTTTTGTTCCAGTTTTTTTTAATTTTGTTCTTATAAAATTAAGTAAAGTTTGATTTGGATCGGGATTATCCAACTTAAAAACTTTATCATTAAATAAAAATTGAACCTTGTTTATAGACACTTAACTGCCTCTGTAAGTAGAGTAACTCCAAGGAGATACAAGTAAAGGAACATGATAGTGCTCTTTTGAATTTGATATTCCAAATCTTATTACAACATCATCTAAAAAAGGGATTTTGGTATTACTAAGTACGTCTTTAAAATAATCGCCAATAAAAAAAACCATTTCATATTTTCCTTCTAAAAATTTATCACCCACTAAAAGTGGTTCATCTGCTCTTCCATCACTATTAAGTGTAATTGTTTTTATTTTTTTTCGTTCATTGCCACTTAAATTATATAGCTCAACTTTTATTGCTTTCCCTGGCTTTCCTGAGTAAATATCTAATACATGTGTTGTTAATTTTGTCATATAGTTAAAGATATATTATACAATATTATAAATTAATAAATAAAAACTAAGATATATAAATCAAAATGATCACTATAGAAAAAATAAATAATCTTAATAAATCTGATTTTTTAGTAATTTTTGGAAATGTATTTGAAAAATCTGATTGGATAGCTGAAAAAGTTTTTGATTTAAAACCTTTTAAGGACTATGAAGACATAATTTCAAAATTAATCAATACATATGAAAATAGTGAAAAAGATATAATATTAAAAATTTTGAATTATCATCCCGAATTAGTGGTTGAAAAAAAATTAACATCAAATTCTAAAAGTGAACAAAAAAATGCAAAACTTAATGAGTGTACAAATGATGAATATAATGAATTTAAAAAATTAAATATAGAATATAAAAAAAAATTTGATTTTCCCTTTATAATAGCTGTAAAGGGAAAAAATAGAACAGAAATTTTGGCTTCTTTTAGGGAAAGAATTAAAAATTCTTTAGATGAGGAATTTTTCGAAGCAAAAAACCAGGTAAGAAATATTGCATCATTCAGACTAGAGGAGATTTTAAAATAAATTTGTTTAATAAATTTTTCTGAAATATATATAGATTATGAAAATTTTTGATTGTTTTATGTATTTTGATGAAGAAGTCGTCCTAGACTTAAGACTACATTGTCTTGATAAATATGTAGATCATTTCGTAATTGTTGAAAGTGAATTTACTCATAAAGGAGATAAAAGAAAATTAAAATTTAATCATAAGAAATTTGAGAAATTTAAAAAAAAAATAATTTACAAAGTGTATAATGAACCTTTAAAAGATATTGAGATTATTAGTGATAAAGACGATGAAAAAATTAAAGCCGAAAAGAATATTAGAAATGCTATAAGAAGAGAAAATGGACAAAGAAATTATATTAACCAAGGACTTACAAGTGCTGCGGGTGAAGATATAATCCTTATATCTGATGTTGATGAAATACCCAAAATGTCAAATATTGATTTTGGTCATATAAAAGAAAAAATTATTTTGTTTAATCAAGACATGTTCTATTACAAATTTGACTTGAAATTACCAAATAAAATTTGGGCTGGAACCAAAGGATGCAGAAAAAGAGATCTAATTAATCCTCAATGGCTTAGAAATATTAAAGACAGAAAATATTCACTTTTAAGAATTGATACTCTGTTTTCAAAAACAAAATATAATAGTATTAAATTCATAAATGATGGTGGATGGCATTTCTCTAATATTAAATCTGCTAAAGAAATTGAACATAAGTTAAAATCATATTTGCATCATCAGGAATTTGATGAGAAGCCATTAACAGTTAATCAGATAAATGAAATAATAAAGAATAAACAGGCAATATACGATTTAACCCTTGATAAAAGAGTAAATAAAATTGGAACTGGGAGTCAATTAGAAAAATTCGATTTCAATAAATTACCAAAATATCTAAAAGAAAATAAGGAAAAGTATTTACAATGGCTAGATTAAAATGAAGGCATACTGGATTGCTATTTATAAAGATTTAAATGATCATGAAAGTTTAAAGAAATATGCTGAAAAAGCTTCACCTGCTATTAAAAAATATAATGGTAAAATTATTGTAAGAGGAGGAAAGGCAGAAACTTTGGAAGGCAATCCTTCGCCAAGAACTGTAATAATAGAATTTATCAATGTTAATGATGCATTAAAATGCTACCATTCTAGTGAATACCAGGCTGCAAAAAAACTTGCTGAAGGAAAGTTTAATAGACACATTCAAATAGTTGAGGGCGTCTAATATTCAACATCTACAGGATCAATACTTTTCCACATATACCAGGTAAAAACACTTCTATATCCTGAGTGTAATTTTGATAATTTATTTAAAAATCTTTCACTTGGTGGATATGATTTTTTATAATTTTTTGATATTGCTCTAATTAATCCTATATCTTTTGTTGGATAAATATCTGGTCTATTTAAGTTAAACATTAAAAACATTTGAGCACTCCAAACTCCAAGACCTTTTAATTGAATAATATAATTAATTGCTTGTTCATCTCTCATTTTTTTTAAAGAGTTGACATTAAATGATTTGTTTTTGAAACTTTTTGCTATATTTTTTAAATAACTTATTTTTTGACGAGATAATCCAGCACCTCTTAAAGATTTTGTAGATAATTTTATTACTTTGTTTGGGATAATTTTATTTTTACATTTTTTTTCAAATTTTAACCATATAGAATCTGCAGCCTTAGTTGATATTTGTTGACCAACAATCGTTCTACATAATGAAAAAAATGGATCATTTCTAGATGACATAAATCCCTTTTTATACTTTTTTATAATTTTTCTCATTACAGGATCTTTTCTAGAAAGAGCTTTTTTTGCTTCATTCCAATACTTTGGTATTTTACTCATGACGAGGAATAATAATTTGTTTTTTGTGGTAAATTTCTCTTCTAAAAATAATTACTGAAGAGGTAATAACAAGTGCTGATCCTATCAATGTTTTAGTACTAGGTACTTCAGACCAAAAAATATATCCAAAAAATATAGCAAATATTAATCCTAAATATTTCAATGGAGTAACTAATGAAACATCGGAAAATTTATATGATTGTGTAAGCCATAAATTGGCAAGTCCTCCTAAAAGGCCTAATAAAGATAATAGCAATAAGTCGATTATGTTCGGAAGAACCCAGCCACTTGGAATAGTAAAAAAACTCATTATCATTATAGAAATAGAAAAATAAAAACTAATTAACCAAACTGGTTCGGTGGATGATAATTGCTTAATTGTTATTGCTACATAAGATAATCCCAAACAAAAAATAATTGGATATATATAATAAATATTCATTGAGTTAAAACCAGGTTCTGAAATAATTAATATTCCAATAAACCCAACTAGGACTGCTAGCCATCTATAAAATCCTACTTTTTCACTTAATAAAAAAATTGAAAGTAATGTTGTAAAAATTGGTGCTGCAAAAGATATACTGGTAACTGTTGCTAAAGGAAGTTTTCTTAATGCAATAAAAATTGCAACGATAGCAATTAAACCAGATAAACATCTTTTAAAATGTAAAAAAGGTTTTTTAGTTTTATAAAAGCTAGAATATTTTTCTTTAGGGATCAAAAAAAGTAGTGGAATTACACCGCAAAAACCTCTGAAAAACAAAACCTCCCCAATAGGATAATTATCAGACCATTTAACAATTAAGTCCATTACAGAAAATGCACAAATAGACAAAAACATGTACAAAAAGCCCAATTGATTTTTAGAAAGCATGATATTAACTTTATTGTAAATAAAATTTTAATCAATGGAAATAGCAATTTTAGCATGTGGATGTTTTTGGGGTCCTGAAATAAAATTTAGTAAACTTAAAGGCGTCTTAAAAACCGAAGTTGGTTATTGTGGAGGTCATACAGAAAAAACTTCTTATGAAGAAGTTTGTACTGGAAATACAAATCATGCTGAAGTAGTTAAGTTAGAGTTTGATCCTAGTCAAATATCATACAGTGAAATTTTAGATTTTTTTTTCGAAATTCATGATCCTACTACATTAAATTCTCAAGGTCCTGATATTGGAACACAATACAGAAGTGAAATTTTTTATTCAAATGATAATCAAAAAAAAATTGCAGAAACAATTTTAGATAAATATAACAAAAAATTTTCAGACAAAGTTGTAACAAAAATTTCTAAAATAAAGAATTACTCTTTAGCAGAGGAATATCATCAAAAGTATTTAGAAAAAAGATAGAATGTCATTAGTATCAACTAGTTGGTTAGAGAAAAATTTAAACAAAGTTAAAATCCTTGATGCAACATGGCATATGCCAAATACAAAAAGAAATGCATTAGAAGAATATACAAATGAGCATATAAGAAATTCAATATTTTTTGATATTGATAGGTTCTCAAAGAAAAATACTGATATACCTCATATGCTACCAGCTGAGGAAGAATGGGCAGAGATTGTTGCAAATTTAGGCATTTCAAATCAAGATAGAATTATAATTTACGATAATTCTGATGTAATTAGCTCTTGCAGATGTTGGTATACATTTATTTTTTTTGGTCACGAACCTAATTTAGTTTCAGTTTTAAATGGTGGTTTATCAAAATGGAAAAGAGAGAAAAGAAAAACTACAAATGATAAAACTGTAAGTATTAAAAAAAATTACAAAGTAAAAAAAATACCGGATTTAGTAAAGTCAAAATATGAAATTGACGAAAATATACTTACAAATAAATTTAAAGTAGTGGATGCTAGAAATAAAAGAAGATTTTTAGGATTAGAAAAAGAACCTAGAGAGAACTTAAGAAGTGGATCAATTCAAAACTCTCTCTGCTTACCTTTTGCTGAAGTAATAAATGCAGAAGAAAAAACTTTTTTGGATAACAATGTTATAAAGGAAAAGTTTGAAAATATTGGAATTAAAAATCAAAATAATGTAGTTTTTTCTTGTGGTTCTGGAATAACTGCAGCAGTTTTGGGTCTGGCTTATTCTATAATTAATGATAAATATTTGCCTATAATTTATGATGGTTCATGGGCAGAGTATGGTAGGTTAAAATAAAAATGAAAAGATCAACAAAAATTACTACAATTATTATAGTCTTCTTTTTGATAATCGCTGGTGTCATTATCGCAAGAACAATGATCGGAGCACATTTTGCAAAAAAATATGGCAAAAGACCTCCGCCAGGTATTATTGTTACCAAAGTTGCTGAAAAAGAATTTTTTGAGAAAATTGAAAGTTTTGGAACAGCAGTTTCTAAAAAAACTGAATCATTTAGAATCAAAAAGAATAACTTAGTTTCTGATTTAAATTTAAAAGAATATGTTAAAAAAGGTGATGTAATTGTTAAGCTAAAAGATAAAAATATTATTGCTCCATTCAGTGGTATTCTCGGTTATAGAGGATTGACTGAAGATATTCTGGGATCTGAAAATTCAATAATTATTACATTAGACGATAGTTCAATAATATACTCAGACATAAAAATCCCTGAAACATTTGCATCGGTAATAAAAAAAGGTCTTTCTATCAACGCTAAATTTGCGGGATATAAGGATAGATCTTACCAAGGAACTGTGGATGCAGTCTCAAGTAGAATAAATGCTGATACTAGAAGTTTGTTAACAAGAATTAAAATTAATAATGAAAATTTTGAATTAATTCCTGGTTCTCTATTAGAAGTTATTGTTAATTTTGATAAAAGAAAATCCTTAAGTATTCCTGATACGAGCATAATGTTAGAAGGGAATAAATCATATGTATATAAAGTGACAAAAGACAATATAGCTAATAAATTAGAAATTACTATCGGATCAAGAAATGAGGGATATGTTGAAGTTTTATCAGGGCTTAAAATCGGGGATACAATAGTAGCCGAGGGATTAAAAAAAGTTAGACCTAGAGGAAAAATTAAACCTATTGAAAAAGGCTCACAAAATAATGGGTCTGAGTGGAAAAAAAAGAGCTAATAAAATTATATAATAATGTACTTAACTGATATTAGCATAAGAAGACCGGTTGTAGCTTGGGTATTATCATTAATTCTTGTAATATTTGGAATATTTGTTTTTTCAAAATTACCTGTTAGAGAGTTGCCATCTGGACTTCAGCCTCCTGTGGTTCAGGTAAAAGTAGATTACAAATCAGCCTCAGCACCTATAGTCGATGAAGAAGTTACACAAGTAATTGAGGAAGTGATAGGTGGTGCGGAAGGTATAAAAAATATTGATGCTAAATCTGAAAATGGAAAAAGTACAATTAATATTGAGTTCGATACCGAGATAGATTTAGATGACGCCGCAAATGATATAAGAGAAAGAGTTGCAAGAATTGTTGATAATTTACCGTCAGAGTCAAAACCTCCACAAATACTTAAACAAGCAGCTGGTTTTACAACAACAATGTGGCTTGCGTTATCATCTTCAACATGGAGTGATTTAGAGCTTGGGGATTATGCTGATAGATATTTGGTAGATCAGTTTTCTAGTGTAAAAAATGTAGGTAGATTAAGAGTAGGTGGACTTAGAGAATTAAGTGTTAGAGTTTGGATTGATCCAATTAAATTGGCAGCCAACGATCTGACTGTCCAAGAAGTTGAACAAGCCTTTAGAAATGAAAATGTTAGTTTGCCAGCAGGAACCTTGGAGTCAAATAATATAGATTTAACAATAAATTTAAATAAATCTTATAATGATCTTGAAAAACTCAAGCAGCTACCAGTAAAAAAAAATAAAAACAATTTAGTGAAATTATCAGATATTGCTAATGTTGAATTTGGTCCAGTTTCAGAAAAGGCTTTATTTAGAACACAAAGCAAGGATGCATTAAATCTTAAAACTGTTGGAATAGGAATTTATGCTAGAAGTGGAGCGTCAACAGTTGAGTTATCGAAAGATATTAAAAAGAAAATTAAAGAGGTAAGAAAAAATCTTCCTGAAGGTCTAAATCTTGAAATTGCGTTTAACAGATCAACATATATAGGATCAGCAATTAACGAAGTGTACAAAACTCTTGTAATTGCTTTTATTTTGGTAGTTGTAATTATTTATTTGTTTCTTGGAAATCTAAAAGCTGTGATAGTTCCAGCTGTTGCATTACCAGTAAGCTTAATTGCAACATTTTTGGGGATATATATATTTGATTTATCAATTAATATTTTTGTTTTACTGAGTTTTATTTTAGCAATTGGAATAATTACGGATGACTCAGTTATAATGACCGATGCTATTTATAGACGAATAGAAAATGGTGAAAGTCCTTTACTAGCAGCTTACAAGGGATCAAAACAGATAACATTTGCTATTATAGCCACAACCTTAATTTTAGTTGCAGTTTTTTTACCACTTATTTTTATTCAAGGTATTGCTGGAACTTTGTTTAGAGAAACTGCAATAGCTCTTTCATTTGCAATTGTTGTTTCATCATTTGTTGCTTTAACACTTTCACCAATGCTTGGTAGTAAGTTTTTAAATAAAAAGCAGAAAACTAATTTTTTAGTTATCAAGTTTAATAAATTTTTTAAAGGGTTTTTAAATTTTTATAATGATACACTTCAATATTGGCTGAATAAAAAAAAAACTATAGTTGGTTTTGTAATTTTTATGATTATTGGATCAGCATTGTTGTATAATTTTACAAAAAAAGAACTACTTCCAATGGAGGATAGGGGTGCATACTTAGTTATTGGATTTACAGATGAAGGTAGCTCATTCCAATATACTCAAGATAGGGCAGAAGACGTTGAAAAAAGACTTATTCCACTTTTAGAAGATGCAGAAAGCCCATATAAGAAATTTTTAATGATTGTTCCTGGGTTTGGTTCAGAGAACAGCTTTTTAATAATCTCTTTATTGGACCACTGGAAAAATAGAAATGAAAATTCACAAGCAATTATGAGAAAAGCTATTGGAAAAATAGTTACTGTCCCTCAAACTTTAGCGTTCCCAATATCTCCACAAGCAATTCGGGTTTCAAATTACAACAAGCCAGTACAGATGGTTATATATGGAAATACTTATGAGGAATTAGAAATACTTCAATCTAGAATAATTGGAATGATGTATCAAAATAAAAATTTATCTAGAATAGAATCAGACTACACAAGAAATAAACCTGAGGTAAAGTTAATTATAAATAAAAATAAGGCAAAAGATTTAGGTGTTTCTACAAGATCTATTGGTCAAGCCTTGGAAACTTTATATGGAGGCAAAACAGTTACAAAATTTAATAAGCTTGGAAAAGAATACCCAATCATTCTTCAACAATACCTTAAAGATAGAAGAGACAAAGAGAGCCTTAGTAAAATTTATGTAAGATCAGAAACTACAAACAATTTAATTTCTCTAGCAAATTTAGTTGATTTCAAAGAAGAAGGATCCGCAAATAAATTATCGAGATATAATAGACAAAGAGCTGTAACTATTTCAGCTAATATAAGTGAAAACTATACATTATCTGAAGCAATTAAATATTTAGAAGAAACAATGGCTAAAGCTGCTCCTGATAAACAAATAACTTGGAAAGGTAAATCTGAAGAGCTTAAAGAAACTAGCAATGAACTATATATAATATTTGCGCTTGCACTTTTAACTGCATACTTGGTTATGGCAGCTACATTCAATTCTTTCGTACATCCATTTATAATTATTTTAACTGTCCCACTTGCTGTATTTGGTGGTTTAGTTTTTATATTATTTTTGAATAGCTCTATAAATATATTTTCACAAATTGCTTTGGTTATACTTATTGGTATATCTACCAAAAATAGTATTTTAATAGTGGATTATGCAAATCAACTTAGAGCTTCAGGAAAAAATATAGAAAATGCCGTTAGTGAAGCTTGTGAGCTTAGATTTAGACCCATTATAATGACTTCTATAAGTACGATGATTGCAATGATGCCTCTTGTGATTGGAAATATTGGACCTGGGGCTGGTGAAGGATCAAGGCTTGCAGTTGGATCAACTATTCTTGGTGGAATGATAATCTCTACTTTTTTTACACTTTACGTAACACCTACAATGTATTTAATTCTTGCAAAAAATACTAAAAGAATAGACTCTATTGATATTGAGCTTAAAAAACAGCTACGCTAATAAATAATATACTTTTTTCTATTTAAAGATTTTCTACATTTATTAAGTTGTTTCTTGTATTTTTCTGATTGTTTTTGAACCTTTTTTGCTAATAAAATTACTTTTTGATTACTTTTGTAATTTTTATAATTACCCCATCCTTCATGATAAGCAAGATATTGTCTAAATGTATCTTTTTTTGATATCTTTAGAATCTTCTCAGTTTTATTTGTATACCATCCAATAAAATCAACACTATCTTTAAATCTAGTTCTTGTAGCAAATTTATTTCCGGTTTCATTTTTGTACTGTTTCCAAGTTCCTTTTATTGCTTGAGAGTAACCAAAAGAACTCGAAGGTCTTTTGTAAGGAATTATTTTAAAAATTTTTTTCCTTTTTGGTTTTGCAAGCCAATCAAAATCTGACTCCATTTTAATAAATGCAAGCTGAAGATAAACTGGAGTTCCCCATTTTTGTTCTGTCTTTTTAGCATGTTTATACCAAAGATATCTTTCAGAAAATATCGAACACCCATCAGCAGTATTTTTTGGTATAGACGAACAGGCAGATATTAATAATATGGTGATGCTACTTAAAATCAGATTTAGCTTTTTCATTAAGCTCATCCATTTTTTTTCTGATTTCATCATCTGGAATATTGTGGTTTTCTAAGTCTTTTTTTACTTTTCTAAACACATCCTGATCGCCAGCTTCAGCAAAATCTGCTTTTATGACTGTTTGTATATACTCTTTTTCTTGATCAGAATTATATCCCAAAATTTGAGATACCCATTGACCAATATATTTATTTCTTTTAGCACTTACTTTAAATTGTAATTCTTCATCATGTGCAAATTTTTTTTCAAAACTTTTTTTTCTTTCATCAAAAGTACTCATTTAATCTCCTATGCTTAATAACTTTAACATTAATGCTTAGAACATTACAATAATAAAATTATTAAAAATAACTTTTAATCTAAATACTCTTGTAGGAATAAAATTATGTATGTATTATCAATGATGTGAGTTATTTAATATTAGTAAGACATGGTCAAAGTGAATGGAATTTAAAAAATAGATTCACTGGATGGGTAGATGTAGATTTGGCACCTCGCGGAAAGCTTGAAGCATGTAAATCAGGCGAGCTAATAAAAGAAAAAAAATTAAAAATTGACTATTTTTTTACCTCTTATCAAAAAAGAGCAATAAATACACTTAGTTTAATTCTGAATACTATGAGAATAAAAGATATAAACATTATTAAGGCGTGGCAGCTTAATGAAAGACATTATGGGGCATTAACGGGTCTAAATAAAGATGAAATGAAAAAACAACTTGGTGAAAAAAAGGTACATGAATTTAGGAGATCTTGGAACATTGCACCTGATCCATTAAATAAAAATAATCCTTATCATCCTTTAAATATTGAAACATATAAAAATATACCAAATCAAAATATACCTGACACTGAGTCTCTTAAAGATACTTACGAAAGAGTTTTTCCATATTTTAAAAAAGAAATATTAAGTAAGTTAATAAAGGGAAACAATATACTTGTGTCAGCACATGGAAATTCAATAAGAGCAATCTGTAAATATTTATTTAATTTAAAAGATGATGAAATATCAAAATTAGAGATTCCAACTGGAAATCCATTATTTATAGAATTTGATGGTAATACTAAAATAAAAAATTGTAATTATTTAGATAAAGAAAGAGCAAACAATTTAATTGTTTTTTGATAAATCATTATAAATCTCCAAATCTGTAAGATGAATGAACTCTTGTTCACTTTCTACACCATATAATAAATTTTTATCAAGAAGAATCTTCCACACTTTTGATATTGAAAACGATAAATCTTTTATATCTTTAAATAAATTTTTATTTATTATTTGACAACCAGTATAGATATATTCATTTATATTAGATTTATTTAACTTATTTTTACTAAGACTAAAGTCTCCCTTAAATCTTTTGTCAAAACTTCTAATTTTATTTACTACCATTAACAAATTTTTAATATCATTTTCAAAGTAATATTTTTGCATTTTATTTATTACACTTACATAATTCTTATTCCAGAGTGTATCAGGATTAAAAACTATAAAATCTTTTTCTTTTGATGATTTAATAAGATTTAAAATTCCACCTCCTGTATCTAAAATTTCAGTTCCATCTTGGATAATTTCTATATTTTTTTTTAGATGGTGATTAGAAATAAAATTAGTAATTTGTTCTTGTAAATAGAAAGTATTTATTTTAATTTTTTTAATATCTAAATTTTCTATCAAACTTAAAGTTTTATCTAACAAGGTAATATCATTTATTTTAATAAGAGGTTTTGGTATTTTTAGAGTTATAGGATTCAACCGTTTACCATAACCTGCACATAATATTAAGGCTGTATTAATTTTCATACTTAGCTCTTATTTTATGAGAAAAATATTTATTTAAAACTAAATTTAAATTATAAAAATTCGAATTATTCTTTGTCCTATGTTCAATTAATTTCCAAGCATAAGGAATAAATTTTAAATATTTATTTTTTTCATCTCTTATTGATAATCTTGAAAAAATTCCTATGATTTTTAGATTTCTTAAAACAGACAATATTTCAAAGTCATTTTTAAATTTTTCAATATTAATTTTTTTATTTATTTCTATGAATTTTGAAAATATTTTTTCTTTGTCTTTTAATGTTGTTTTAATTCTTACATCATCAATTAGTGATGCAAGATCATAAGCAACATTCCCATATACTGCATCCTGGCTATCTATTAAAAAAATATTATTTTTATAAATCATCATGTTAGAAACATGAAAATCTCTATGAACGAAAACTTTTTTTTTAATTTTTAGATTATTAATTAATGTTTTTATAATTTTTTTAATTTTACTATTTATAATTTTATTTTTTTTTTTTACAACTGTTGGAATATACCAATCAATAAATAGTTTACTCTCCTCATAAAGCATTTTCTTTGTATACTTGGGAATTAAATAATTTTTTTTTTTAAATGTTAATATTTTTTTATTTTTAATTTTTTGTAGTTTTGATAAAATTGAAATTATTTTAAAATATAATATATATTTTTTTTTACTTTTAGTTAAAATATCAAAAACAGATTTATCACCTAGATCTTCAATTTCAATATAGTTTTTTTTATAATTTTGATATTTAAGCTTTGGTGCTTTAATTTTATTTTTAATTAAAACTTTGTTTATAGCATCATATATAAGTAAGTTATTTTTTTTTTCTTTTTCTGAAAATACTAATATAGCTCTTTTTTTATTTTTAATTCTATAAAATTTTCTGAATGATGCGTCGCCTGAAAGTTGTAATAAATTTTTATCTAAATGCATTAATTAAATTTTTTTTATAACTTGAATTAATTATTAAGTTTCTTTTACTTAAATTTTCTTCATAATTAAAATTTAATTCAATTAATTTTTTTGGCTTGTTTTTAATAACTTCGGGCCACTCAATAAATAATATACTATCACTGTCATTTTCAAATATACCGATATTTTTAAGCTCAGAATCATCTTTAATTCTATATAAATCGTAGTGCATTATTTTATAATCTTTAATCTTATATTCATTTACTATATTAAATGTCGGGCTTGGGATTTCAGTTGGTTCTAGTTTAAACTTTTCTTGCAAATGATTTATTACAAATCTTACAAATGTTGTTTTTCCAACGCCAAGTTCTCCGGTCAAATAAACAACGTCTCCTTTAGTAAGAAAGTTTGAAATATTTTTAGATATTATTTCAGTATTTTTTTCTAATGATATGTCGATTTTCTTTATCTTAGTACCGATATGCATCGGGCTTGTAAGGTCCATCTTGTTTTACACTGATGTAATCTGCTTGATCTTTTGATAATTTGGTCAGTTTAGCTCCAACTTTATCCAGATGAAGTCTTGCTACTTTTTCATCAAGATGTTTTGGCAATACATAAACTTTATTTTCGTAATTATCTGAATTATTCCACAACTCAATTTGTGCTGTAACTTGATTGGTAAACGAAGCGCTCATAACAAAGCTTGGGTGTCCAGTCGCACATCCTAAATTCACTAGTCTACCTTCGGCTAAAAGAATTAGTCTTTTATTATCTGGAAAAGTAATCTCATGTACTTGGGGTTTTATTTCATCCCATTTATAGTTTTTTAAAGCTTCTACCTGAATTTCATTATCAAAGTGTCCGATATTGCAAAGTATTGCTCTGTCCTTCATGTCTCTCATATGGTCTGCTGTAACTATATCCTTATTTCCCGTTGCAGTAACAACAATGTCTGCATGCTTTATCATTTCATCCATTAGAACAACCTCATAACCTTCCATGGCTGCCTGTAAAGCACAAATTGGATCAGTTTCTGTAATCATAACTCTTGCACCACTTTGTCTTAAAGACGCAGCACTGCCCTTGCCTACATCACCAAAACCAGCAACTATTGCTACTTTACCTGACATCATAACATCGGTAGCTCTTTTAATTCCATCTACTAAACTTTCTCTACACCCATAAAGGTTATCAAATTTTGATTTTGTAACCGAATCATTCACATTTATTGCCGGAACTAATAATGTACCATCTTTTTCCATTTTTTTTAGTGCTAGCACTCCTGTGGTAGTTTCTTCTGATAAACCTTTTATAGATTTCATCAATTCTTTATAATCTTTATGCATTAGTGCAGTTAAATCTCCACCATCATCTAATATCATGTTTGGCTTCCAATCTTTTTTTCCCTCTATTGTTTGTCTAACACACCACCAATATTCTTCTTCGGTTTCGCCTTTCCATGCAAAAACTGGTATTCCAGCTTTTGCTATAGCTGCTGCTGCATGATCCTGTGTAGAAAAAATATTACAAGAAGACCATCGAACTTCTGCACCTAGTTCAACTAAAGTTTCGATTAAAACTGCTGTTTGAATTGTCATGTGTAAACATCCTAAAATTTTGGCTCCTTTAAGTGGATGCTTATTTTTATATTCTTCTCTTATTGCCATTAATCCTGGCATTTCAGTTTCAGCTAAAGAAATTTCTTTCCTGCCGAAATCAGCTTGATTAATATCTTTTACTTTGAAGTCTTCCATGAAGGTAGCCTTCTAGCAATTTTATAGAATATAATCAATATTTCTTTTTTATATTTTTGGAAATATTATTTCTATTTTTGCACCTTTATTTATATTATTTGATGCAGCAATTTGTCCATTATGAAGATCGACTAAATTCTTAACAATATTTAATCCTAATCCAGAATGTTCACCAAAATTTTCTGGTCTATTACTATAAAATCTATTAAATATTTTTTTTGTATCATTTTCTTTAAATCCTTCTCCTTGGTCAATAACATTTAAATTTATTTTTCCATCTTTTTGTTTATTAATTTCAACTTCTATTTCTTCATTGTCCTGACTAAAGGAAATTGAGTTTTCAAGTAAATTTGCAAGTATCTGTTCTATTCTATGTTCGATACCAAATATTGCATAATCTTTTGATCCATTTGTTTTAAGTTTGACTGAAATTCCTCTTTTTGATTTATATATGCTATTAAAATCATCAACAACAGACTTGGCTATAGTTTTAAGATCAATTCTTTTCATTTTTTCTTGTGTTATAGCTGCCTCGTCTTTAAGCATTTGAGAATAATCTGTAATTAATCTCTCAATTCTTTCAATATCATGTGAAACTATTTTTATTAATTTATTCCTTTGGTCAATATTTTCAGTTTCAGATATAATTTCAGATGCACTTTTTAATGAAGCTAGTGGATTTCTTATCTCATGTACTAAGTCTTTTGAAAAATTTTCTGCTGCACTTATTTTCTTATGCAGTTCTTGTGTCATCTCATCTAAAGAATTTGACAAAATCCCTAGTTCATCATTTCTATTTTTTAGATTTTCTATATTTGTTTTTTCTTTGCTCTCTGATTTTATAATTTTTGTATAACTTACTAAATTTTTAATTGGTTTTAAAAAATATCTATTTAAAACAAAAGAAAAAATTAATATCACAAGTACAACAATAAATGCTGTTCTAATAATAAATATTTTTCTTTCATTAATTGCAGTTCTTATATCATTGGCATTTTCTGTAATTGCGATGTAACCAACATTTTTTTCAACGTATACAACATTTTGAATTGTAGTTAAAAGAAACTGATCATAGTTATCTTGAGTAAATGTATATGGATTTCCTAACTCAGAAGATTTCGTATAATTTAACAAAATATCATTAATAGATATTTTTTTTTCGTTTTTTATATTTTCCTTTTTTTTTTCGACTTCTTTTTTTGCTTCAATACTTTCAGTTTCAATAATTTCTAATCTTTGAGAAAAAGATCTCGGATCTAAATCTAGTGTATCTGTATCTCCAATCAAATTTAAATTATCATCAAATATCAAAACTCTTTCGATATTTTGAAAAAGAAATCTAGTTGAAAATAAAAATTTTCTAATATCTTTCTCATTAAAATTTATATTTAATCGTTGAAAATGATCAGTCGTATTATTAATAATTTTTATATGATTTTGAACTTTTTTATTTATTAAATTTGGTTGAATGGTATTTAAATAAACAAAAGTGAAACCCATTATAATTGTAAAAATTATAAAGTTAATAAACAAAAATTTTTTTAAAATAGATAAATTTTTTATAAAGTCCCTAAGCATCAATTAGTATTCCATCTATATCCACTTCCATATCTAGTTTCTATTGCCGAGAAATTATTATCAACCTTTTTAAATTTTTTTCGTATTCTTTTTACATGGCTATCAATTGTCCTATCTTCTATATCTGTATCCTCTCTATAAGCAATATCCATAAGTTGAGACCTTTCTTTTATGATACCTGGTCTTTTTGCCAATTCTTGTACAATCAAAAATTCTGTTGTTGTCAATTTATCAGGCAGTTGCTCTCCATTCCACTCACACTCTAATTGCGAAGGATCTAATCTGAGTTTTCCATGAGAAATAATATTTTTGGAGTCTTCGATATTAGAATTATCTTTTTTTCTTAATTGAACTCTTATTCTTTCAATTAAAACTTTAATTGAAAATCCACCAGATTTTTTTACAAAATCATCTGCACCTAATTTTAAGCCAAGTAGCTCGTCTACTTCATCATCTTTCGATGTTAAAAATATAACTGGCAGTGAAGTTTTTTTTCTAAGTTTTTTAAGTAATTCTTCTCCATCCATTTTTGGCATTTTTATATCTACGACTGCTAAATCTGGAGGAGTTCTGGTGAGTCCAATCAAAGCACTTTCACCATCTAAATAAGTTTGAACTTTATAACCTTCCTTTTCCAGGGCAATACTTAGGCTAGTTAAAATGTTTCTGTCGTCATCAATTAAAGCTATGGTTTGTTTCATATATAATATTAAAAATACTAAATTGTTCGAATTTGGGCAATAACAACTTGTATTAATGTAGGTCGCCCCAATTTTTACCTATATTTATATCAACTAATAAAGGTATAGAAAAAGAATGAAGCTCACTATCTTTTACACTGGTCATTTCATCTTTTATAATTTTTATATATTTTTCGACTGAATCTTTTTTCGACTCAAATATTAACTCATCATGAATCTGTAGAAGAATATTACAATTTTCTTTTTTTAATTCCTTAAATTTTTTACTTATTCTAATCATTGCTAATCTCATTAATTCTGACGCTGAACCTTGAATTGGTGCATTTATGGCAGCTCTCTCTTGAAAATTCCTAATGTTATAATTTTTATCATTAATACCTGTAATGTGTGTTTTTCTTCCAAAAATATTTTTTACAAATCCATTTTTTCTGCAAGATTTAATTGTCTGTTCCATATAATTTTTAATTTCTGGAAACTTAATGAAGTAAGATTTTAGAAAATCTTCAGCTTCTACATTTGAAACATTTATTTGTTTTGCTAATCCATATTGAGAAATTCCATAAATTATTCCAAAATTAATTGCTTTTGCTTTTCTTCTCATATCCTTATCTATATTTTTAATATTTTTATTAAATACTTGGCTTGCTGTTAATGAATGAATGTCCTCTTTATTTTTAAAGGCTTTTTTTAACTCACCAACATCTGCAAGATCAGCTAATATTCTCATCTCAATCTGATTATAGTCAGCTGATATTAAGCTTGAATTCGTTTCGGCTATAAAAGCTCTTCTGATTTCTCTACCTTCGTCAGTTTTAATTGGAATATTTTGTAAATTTGGGTCACTTGATGCCAATCTTCCAGTAGTAGTAGCAGCCAACAAAAAAGAAGTATGAACTCTATTAGTATTTGGATTAACATGCTCTTGCAAAGAGTCTGAGTAAGTATTTTTAAGCTTGGTAACCTGGCGCCAATCTAAAACAAATTTTGGCAATTTATGTCCTTTAAATGCCAGATCTTCTAAAACTGACGCGCTAGTTGCAAAACTACCTTTTTTAGTTTTTTTTAAAGATGAAATCTTCATGTCATTATACATAATTTCTCCCAGCTGTTTTGTTGATCCAATTTTAAATTCTTTTTTTGAAATTTTAAAAATTTCTTTTTCTAATAGCTGAATTTTTTTATCAAATTTTATTGATAAAGATCTTAAAAAATCTTTGTTTACTTTTATCCCTTTTATTTCCATAAGTGCTAATATTTTAATTAATGGTTTTTCAAATATTTCATAAATTGAGTTAAGTTTTTCATTTTTGAGATTTTGAGTAAAAATTTTATACAGTCTGTATGTAATATCTGCATCTTCAGCTGCATAATTTTTTGCACTATTTAAATCTACTTCGCTAAAATTAATTTGTTTTTTTCCACTTCCAACCAACTCTTTAAAAGAAATTGTTTTATGATTTAAATGTATCTCAGAAAGAGTATCCATATTATGTCTATTTTTACCTGCATCCAATACGTATGACATCAGCATAGTATCCTCCATTGAACTCATGTTTATGCCTCTATGAAATAAAACAATAAAATCAAATTTTATATTTTGTCCAATTTTTTTAATACTTTGGTCCTCTAAAATTGGTTTAAGTTTTTTAATTACAGTTTTTTCGTTTAAGTTTTTTCCTGATTTATGATTTAAAGGAATATAGCAAGATTTACCAATTGCTGTAGAAAGAGAGATACCTACCAATCCAGCCTGGTGTGGATCCAATGATGTAGTTTCAGTATCAATTGCAATTTCTCCTTGTTCTTCAGCTTCTTTTAACCAGCTATTTATTTCTTCATGATTGTTAATTAATATATAATTTTTGTTACTTATTTGAGAAAATTTATCAATTAATTTAATATTTTTTTTATCCTCTGAAAAGCCAATATCTCCATAAAAGGAAATTACTGAACTTAATAGTCTGTTAAATTCCATCTCTCGCATGAAAGAATAAAGTTTATTTTTATCAATTTCCCTAAGTTTAAATTCTTCTATTTTATTTTTTATTGGAACATCCTTTTTTAAAGTAACAAGTTTTTTACTTAGTATTGCCTTATCTTTATTTTCAATTAGAGTTTCTCTTCTTTTATTTTGTTTTATTTCTTCTGCATTATTTAGTAAGTTTTCAAGATTATCGTACTTATTTATAAGTTCTGCAGCAGTTTTTACTCCTATTCCGGGTACGCCAGGCACATTATCGCTTGTATCACCAGCTAATGCTTGTACATCTATAATCTTTTCTGGAATAACTCCAAATTTTTTATCGATGTCATCTTTATTTATAAACTTATTTTTCATTGGATCATAAATTCGAACACTATTTTTATAAAGTTGCATTAAATCTTTATCAGATGAAACAATAGTTACTTTCGCACCAATTTTCAAAATTTGTTCAACGTAAGTAGCAATTAAATCATCTGCTTCATAATTAATCATTTCTATAGATGGCAGGTTAAATGCCTCTACTGATTTACGTATAAATTCAAACTGAGGAATTAAATCGTCAGGTGCATCGGATCTATTAGCTTTATATTCTGAATAAATTTCATTTCTAAAATTTTTTCTTGCAGAGTCAAAGATAACTGCAAAATGTGTGGGTCTATCTTTATTTTCATTAGACTTTGAGTCTTCCAGTAGCTTAAACAACATGTTGCAAAAACCACTAACCGCACCTGTTGGCATTCCATCACTTTTTCTACTTAGTGGAGGTAAGGCATAGTAAGCTCTGAATATATAACCTGAGCCGTCTATAAGATAAAAATGATCAGTTTTTTTTATTTTATCCATATAAATAATGTTATCCTAATTTGGGTGAATGTTGTAAAGGTATCAATCTATATGAATAAAGAAAATGTATTAAATATAAAAAACTTAAACAAAATTTATTCAAAAAAAAGATCTTCCACGGTTGAATCTATACATGCCTTAAAAGATTTAAACTTAGAAGTGAAACAAGGAGAAATTTTTGGCTTATTAGGACCCAATGGAGCTGGCAAAAGCACTTTTATAAATATACTTGGTGGATCGATATTTAAAACATCTGGTAATGTAATAGTTTGGGGTTTTGACTTAGATAAAAATCCAAGACAAGTAAAAGCATCAATTGGTATAGTACCACAAGAAGTAAATATTGATCCATTTTTCACTCCAAAACAGCTTCTTGAGTTACAAGCAGGTTTATATGGTGTAAAAAAAAAAGAGAGAATAACTGACACAATTTTAAAATTAGTTTCTTTAGAAACACAAGCAAAAAGTTATTCTAGAAGTTTATCAGGAGGTATGAAAAGAAGACTTTTGGTTGCTAAAGCCCTTGTCCACCAACCACCTATCATTATCCTTGATGAGCCAACAGCAGGTGTCGATGTAGAACTTAGAAACAAACTTTGGCAAAATGTAAAATTATTGAATAAACAAGGAGTAACAATAATTTTAACCACTCATTATTTATACGAAGCAGAAGAAATGTGTGATCGAATTGCAATAATAAATAAGGGGAGTTTGGTAGCTTTAGACAGTACTGAAAATTTGCTGAAAAGAATCAAGACCAAAATAGTAAAATTTACTTTAAATAAAAAAATTGAAATTAAAAATGAATCAGTGCTGTCTTTAAAATTAATTAAATATGACGATAATATACTAACGATTTCTTATGAAAAAAATAAAACAAATATTAATGAAATTATATCTTTTATTAATATGCAAAAAGCTGCTATCTTAGATATTTCCACCGATGATGGTAAGTTAGAAGACGTTTTTATAAGACTTACAAATTCCTAGTAATTTATATAAATTAATAGTAAATTTTGTATATGGAAAATATTAAAGCACTTCAAAATCAAAAATATATAAAATCTTTAGTTGTTATAATTTTAGGTACTGCTTTACTGACAGTTTCAGCCAAATTCAAAATACCATTTTATCCAGTACCAATGACTATGCAAACATTTATGGTTTTATTTTTTGGTATAGCTTTTGGATATAAAATTGGTTTATCTATAGTTGGATTATATTTAGTTGAAGGTATTATTGGGTTACCAGTATTTTCTAATTCGCCTGAAAGAGGAGTGGGGATAACTTATTTTACAGGACCCACAATGGGATATCTTTTGGGATTTTTATTTGCAGTTTTTTTAGCAGGATATTTGGACCTAAAAAAAAATATTTTTATCATATTTTTTAAATTAATTTTATCTGTTTCTACAATTTATTTTTTAGGTTTAATTTGGCTAGGTGTTTTAATTGGTTGGGATAAACCAATTTTTCAACTAGGTGCTATTCCATTCTTGCCAGCAGAATTCTTAAAAATATTAATTTTAACTCTATTAACAAAAAAAATTATAAAATTAAGATCTTTTATTTAGGAGATCTTTTAGAAAGTATTCTTTGTAGAGTTCTCCTATGCATTTTTAATCTTCTTGCAGTTTCGGATACATTTCTATTACAAAGCTCAAAGACTCTATGAATGTGTTCCCATTTAACTCTATCAGCTGACATAGGGTTTTCAGGAGGTGCTGGTTTTTTATTAGGATTTGCTAAAAGAGCTTTTTCTACATCATCTGCATCGGCAGGTTTTGCTAGATAGTCAATCGCTCCCTCTTTTATGGCTGCAACTGCAGTTGAAATATTTCCGTATCCAGTTAACATAATTATTCTACTATCAGGATTCGTAGATTGAATTTGTTTTACAACTTCTAATCCATTTCCATCATCTAGTCTTAGGTCAACTACAGCAAAAGCAGGTTTTTTTGATTTAACCACCTCAATTCCTACTTTTACACCTTCAGCTTGTGAAACCTCAAAGCCCTTTTTTTCCATTGCTCTAGCAAGTCTCTCTCTAAAAGGATTATCGTCATCAACGATTAATAAAGATTTATCTGAAAAATCAGTAATTTTTTTAACATTTTCTGTCGAATTCATGAGTAATCATATGGTAATTATATTTAATATTACAACCTTTAACTTGTTTATAAACATGTCATTATTTGCTTTACATTAAAGGATAATTCACTAAAAGTCGAAATTATACGAAATTTGCATAAATGTTATGCAAATTTTTTTTATTAAGTTTTTTTTGGAGCTTAAATGAAAAAATTTAAATCAGTTGAAGAATTAATTAATCAACTGAAGCCAAATAAACCGGTGTATTGCATTAGAAAGCATACTATTAATGTTGCTTCTAAATTCTTTCAGAGAAAATTCCCAGGAAAAATATTATACGCAGTTAAAACAAATCCTCATCCAGAAGTGTTAAAAACGGTTTTACACAGTGGGATTAAAAATTTTGATGTAGCATCAATTAACGAGATAAAAGCTATTAAGAATTTAGACCCTAACGCTAACTGTTCTTATATGCATACTGTTAAAAGCAGAGAAAGTATTGAAGAAGCTTATTTTAAATATGGTATTAAAACATTTTCACTAGACACTAAAGACGAATTAATCAAAATAATAGAGAGTACAAAAAATGCAAAAGATTTAGAATTATTTGTTCGTATTGCAGTATCTAATGAACATGCGGAAATAGATTTATCGAAAAAATTTGGAGCTTCTGTATCTGAAGCTGTTGGGCTTTTTAGGCTAACAAAACAATATTCAAAAAAAATTGGTCTTAGTTTTCATGTTGGTTCACAATGTATGCATCCAATATCATATGCAAAAGGAATTTCAGAAATAGGTAAAATAATTAAAAAAACAAAAATAATACCTGATTGTATAAATATTGGAGGTGGTTTTCCAACTATCTATCCTGATCTTATTCCACAATCACTTGATAATTATTTTGATGAAATAAATAAGAGTTTAAAAAACCTCAATTTAACTAAAACTCCTGAAATAATTTGTGAACCAGGAAGAGCAATTGTAGCAGAAAGTGGTTCAACTATAGTTAAAGTTATTTTAAGAAAAAAGCAAAAATTATTTATTAATGATGGTACTTATGGGACTTTGTTTGATGCTGGAGTTCCAAATATAGTTTATCCAACTAAAAAAATTACGACTGGAAGATTGTCGTCAAAAAAATTAACATCGTTTGATTTTTATGGACCAACTTGTGATAGTATTGATTATATGAAAGGTCCTTTTATATTGCCAAATAATATAAAAGAAAATGATTATATAGAATTAGGTCAACTAGGAGCGTATGGTCTTACATTCAGAACAGAATTTAATGGTTTTTATTCTGATGAAATTTATGAGGTAGAGGATAACCCCATTATGTCTATGTATGACAAAAAATTGTCAAAAGAGTTCCTCGTTGCCTAAATGTCTGAAAAAAAAAAATTAGGTCACAATAGCAAAAGTGATCTTTTAAAACATCCAGTAGAACACATTGATATAACTTCTTTCGATGCAAGAAAAATAATTTCTTCTATGGAAAAAATGTCTTTTGTTTCTAGAGAAACTGCAAATGCAGCAAATATACTTAATGATATGATAAAAGATAATGATTGCACGGTATTTCTTACTTTAGCCGGTTCCACATCAGCAGCAGGCTGCATGAATATTTATAGAGATATGATTAAGTACAATATGGTAGATGCTATTGTTGCAACAGGCGCATCAATTATTGATATGGATTTTTTTGAAGCACTTGGTTTTAAACACTACCAGGGATCACAATTTAAGAATGACGCAGAATTAAGAGACAATTATATAGATAGAATTTATGATACTTATATAGATGAAGAAGAGTTACAAATGTGTGATAAAACAATATGCGAAATAGCAGATAAATTAGAACCAAGAAGCTATACCTCAAGAGAATTTATTAGTGAAATTGGAAAGTATTTAAAATCAAATGCAAAAAAGAAAGATTCTTTATTAGAAACAGCTTATGACAATAATGTACCAATATTTTGTCCAGCCTTTACCGACTCAAGTGCAGGATTTGGACTGGTAATGCACCAAGAAAATAATCCAAAAAAACACATAACAATTGACTCAATTAGAGAGTTTAGAGAACTTACTGAAATTAAAATAAGATCAAAAAATTCTGGATTATTTATGATAGGCGGAGGAGTTCCAAAAAATTTTATCCAAGATACTGTAATATGTGCTGAATTGCTTGGAAAAAATGTAGAGATGCATAAGTATGCTGTACAAATTACAGTTGCTGACTCTAGAGATGGAGCGTGTAGCAGTTCCACACTTAAAGAAGCAAGTTCATGGGGAAAAGTAGATACAACAAAAGAACAAATGGTTTTTGCTGAAGCTACAACGGTTTTGCCACTGATTGCTAGTGACGTGTATCATAAAGGAGCTTGGAAGAATAGAACCAAAAAAAACTTTTCAAAAATATTCGAGTAATAAATTGAAATATCTATTAAATAAAAATGGTTTTTTAGGGATTGATAATAAATTCAATTTTAAGGAAAGGGTTGTTGTTGTACCGTTTGGTTTAGAAAAGACCGTAAGTTATGGCTCAGGAACTAAAAATGGACCAAAAGAGATTATAAAAGCTTCTCATCAAGTTGAACTTTATGATGAGGAGTTGCACTGTGAACCATATAAAAAAATTGGAATTAAAACTCTTGCTCCTTTTAAAATTGATAAGAATATTAAAAAAGCTTTACAAAAAATATCAGATATAAATGAGAAAATTATTGATAAAAAACTTTTTCCAATTACGCTCGGTGGAGAGCATTCAATTACTCCGGGATGTATAAAGCCTTTTGTAAAAAAATATAAAAAATTATGTTTATTACATTTTGATGCTCATGCCGATCTTAGAGAAAGTTATAATGGTGAAAGATATTCACATGCATCAGCAATTAGAAGATGTCTAGACTATAAAAATGTTTCTTTAATTTCATTTGGAATAAGAAATATATCAAAAAGTGAAATTCCTTTTTTGAAAAAAAATTCAAAAAGAATAGATATTTTTTGGGCAAAAGATAAAAAAAAATGGAGTTTAAAAAAATTCAAAAGTTTAATTAAAAAAAAAGATGTCTATTTAACTTTTGATGTTGATGGATTAGACTCAAGTATAATGCCTGCAACTGGTACTCCTGAACCAGGAGGTCTATTTTGGGAAGAAACTTTAGATATAATAAAAATTGCTGCTAAAAATTCAAATATAGTTGGAGCGGATATTAATGAGCTTGCGCCAATTAAAAATTTTAATTCATATAATTTCTTAGTTGCTAAACTTGTTTATAAAATTTTAGCATATAAATTTTTAATTAAGCAGGTTTAAATGTATTTAGTAAAATTCTAAACGGTATCAACATTATTAGTGCAACGAAAATTTTGACTGATAAGTCTCCAAGAGAGAGAGTAATCCATGGTACATTTGTTCCATAAAATGATATAGAAAAAAATAATAGTGTATCAATTGTTGATCCAATAAAAGATGAGACTAGTGGTGCTATAAACCATTTTTTTTTTCTTAATTTGTCGAAAACTTGCACATCTATTAATTGAGCAACTAAAAATGCTGTACCTGAGCCTATTGCAATTCTTATCGATATTAGATCAGAAAAATTTGTTGAAAAAAATAAAGTAAAACAAATTCCAATTATAAAACCTAAATAGACAATTTTTCTAGCTACATATTTTCCAAATGATCTATTTGTCAGATCAGTTATTAAAAAAGCGACTGGATAACTAAACGCCCCATAAGTTAAAATTTTATCTAATCCATAATATCTTATTGGGAATTGGACTAGATAATTAGATATTAAAACAACCGCTCCCATTAATAATGAGAGTGTTAAATAAAACTTATTCATTATGCTGATTTAGTGATTAAAGTTTTTTTTAGTTTCTTTAACCTTAAAGACAAGTCTTTCGATTTAGCTGTTTTAATGAACTGATCAAAACTTCCTTTTTTATCAACACATCTTACACCTGAGTTTGATACAGTTAATTTAAGGCTTTTGTTTAAGATTTCACTTTTAAATTTTACTTTTTTTAAATTAGGTAAGAATCTTCTTTTAGTTTTATTATTTGCATGACTCACTTTATGACCTTTAAGTGGTATCTTTCCAGTTAATTCACATTTTTTAGACATAAAAAATTATGACTGTATAGGCTTTCAGTTCTGTCCAGTCAAGTTCAATTTTTTGAACCAATTGCGTCTGATATATTTTTAAATCCATTATTATTCAATATATCAATTAATTCATTAGTGATTTTATTAACTATATTTGGACCTTGGTAAACCATTCCGGTATATAGTTGAATTAACGATGCACCATTAATAATTTTGTCGTAAGCACTTTTCCCAGAGTCTATTCCTCCTACTCCAATTATTTTAACTTTGTTATTCAATTTTTTATAGAATTTATTTATTAATAAATTTGATAAGTCTTCTATTGGTTTTCCAGATAAACCACCCTTCTCTAACTTGTTTATGTTAATTAAATTTTTTCTATTTCTATCAGTTGTATTAGAAACTATAACTAATTCAATTTGATATTTAATTAGTGTCTCCACAATCTTATCTATGTTGTTATCATCAATATCAGGAGATACTTTTACAGCTATCGGAGTTTTAGAATTTAATTTATTTTTTTCATTAACTATAGCTGATAAAAGCTCATTCAATTGATTTTGATCATGAAAATCTCTTAAATTTTCAGTATTTGGAGAAGAAATATTTATAGTTAAATAATCTGCAATAATATGAAATTTTTTAAAACACAAAATATAATCCTCTAATCTATTTTTACTATTTTTATTTGGTCCAATATTAATACCCAAGAGTCCTTTAGGCTTGTTTAAAGAAATTCTTGAATAAATTTTTTCTGATCCTTGGTTGTTAAATCCTAACCTATTAATTAATGCCTCGTCTTCTTCTAATCTAAATACTCTTGGTTTATCATTTCCATATTGGCTTTTGGGTGTTACAGTGCCAACTTCTACAAATCCGAAACCTAATTTAAATAATGAATTATATACTTCTGCATTTTTATCAAAGCCTGCTGCTATTCCAATTGGATTAATTAATTCTTTGCCAAAAATTAAAGTTTTTAACGATTCACTTTTTTTAATATTTTTTATTGGAAAAGAATTAATTTTTAATGCTTTAATTGCTAATGAATGAGCTAATTCAGGATCTAGTTTAAATATTAAAGATCTTATTTTTGAAAACATTAGCTTATTTTTTCTTTTATTAATTCCTTAGTTTCTTTAACTCCAAAAAAACTTATAAAAAAACCCATTCTTGGACCATTTTCTTCGCCAAATACAACCTCATATATTAATTTAAACCAATCTCTTAAATTTTCTTTATAACCATTTTCTTTCCCCACTGTATAAATTTTCGTTTGAATATCCTCTGGAGACATTTCATCCGTGCATTGATCTAATATTTTTATTAATTCTTTAAGGGCAGATTTTTCTTTTTCATTTGGTTTTTTATATTTTTTATTAATTTTAATAACATCATTAAAATATTTTATTGCATATTCTATTAGTTTATCAAAAATTGGATGATCCTTTTCTAAAATATTTTGTTTATATTTTTTAACAAATTTCCATAATAATTCTTTTGAGTTAGCATTACTCGTTTCCACAAGATTTAAAAGCATTGAAAAAGTCATAATCATTTTTTCTTTTGGCATAACCCCATTGTGAACATGCCAAACTGGATTTAATAAAGTTTGTAATTCATTTTGATTGATACCTTTTTCTATAAAGTCTAAATATTCGTCTACGGCCTTAGGTACTATTTCTTTATAAAGTTTTTTCGCCCTTTTTGGATTTTGGTACATAAATAGTGATAAACTTTCAGGGGATGCATATTTTAACCATTGATCAATTGTGATTCCATTTCCTTTTGATTTAGAAATTTTTTCACCTTTTTCGTCAAGAAATAATTCATATGCAAATCCTGAAGGGTTGGATTTATCCAGCAATTTTATAATTTTCGTAGATAATATTGCACTCTCAATTAAGTCTTTTCCATACATTTCGAAATCTACATCTAAAGCGTACCATCTCATAGCCCAATCGACTTTCCACTGGAGTTTACAATTTCCATCTAAAATACTTTTTTCAATTTTTTTTCCTTTATTATCAAAAATGATTTTTGAATTTTTTTCATCAATTTCAACTATCGGTATTTCTAAAACTATTCCTGTTTCAGGACAAATAGGTAGAAAAGGAGAATAAGTTTTTTGTCTTTCTTTTCCTAGTGTTGGAATTATTATATTCATTATTTCATTATATTTTTTTAAAATTATTTTGAGTGAATTGTTAAATTTTCCAGATTTATATAATTCTGTCGAACTTTTAAATGTATATTTAAAATTAAACTGATTTAAAAATTTTTTTAACATTTCATTATTATGTTCACCATAACTCCGATATTTATTAAATGGATCTGGAATATCTGTTAATGGTTTATGTAAATTCTTATTTAGTAAAATTTGATTAGGAACATTATCCGGAACTTTTCTTAAACCATCCATATCATCAGAAAAAGTTATTATCTCTTTTGGAGTATCTGTTAATTGATTTAAAGCATTAACAACCATTGAAGTTCTTGCAACTTCTCCAAAAGTGCCAATGTGGGGAAGACCACTCGGTCCATATCCAGTTTGTAAAATTATTTTACCCTTTTTTTCAATATCAATTTTTCTTTCTCTAAGAATTTTTTTAGCCTCGACAAAAGGCCATGCATTGGTTTTTTCTATGTTTGCTTTATCAATCACAATTTTCTTACAAAATAACTTATAAAATTAGCGTTTTTAATAATTCTTATAGAGTTGAAATTTATTT
>CEUZ01021759.1_pt1 | contig 34035 bp, 34 predicted proteins | sample 361511 | NCBI WGS metagenome assembly CEUZ01 (sample SAMEA2622822, study PRJEB7988) | marine metagenome | biome: marine biome (ENVO:00000447); feature: surface water layer (ENVO:00002042); material: "saline water (ENVO:00002010), including plankton (ENVO:xxxxxxxx)" | depth 5 m | reverse complement strand
TGATAATTGTTCTGAAGACATTTCTAAAGAAAAAAAAGCAATAGAAGACTTTTTTCCATCTTGTTGGATTTTACTAGCAGCATTAAAAGCTATATTGGTTGCTAATGCAGTTTTTCCCATAGAAGGCCTTCCCGCAATTATGATCAAATCAGATTTATGTAATCCTCCAAGCCTTCCATCTAACTCAGTAAGTCCAGTGGGTACACCAACTATTCCTTCCTCATTTTTATAAGCATTAGAAGCCATTTCAATTGTTTGTCTCATAGCTTCATCAAATTTAATTAGTGAAGAATTAAAATTTCCTTTCTCAGCTAGGTCAAATAAAGTTTTTTCAGTATCTTCAATTATAGTTTTTCCATCTTTATTTAAGTCATTGGTTTTAGCTGTGTAACTTAAGTTTTCTGAAATTTTAATTAATTCTCTTTTTACAAATAAATCATAAATCAATTTAGAATATTCTATTGTTTGCCTCGAAGATGAAGAAAATTTAGTAATTTTAATTAAATAATCAGGAATATTTAATTCATCTTTTTCATTTTCAAAATAATTTTTTAAAGTAATTGGATTTGCTAACATTCCACTAAAAATTAGTTTCTCTATTGCGGAATAAATTTTTTGATGCATTGGATCAAAAAAGTTTGTACTATTAATAATTGGAGATACATCATCAAAAATTTCATTAGATACTAACACTGATCCAAGAATAGCTTGCTCTGCCTCTATATTATTTGGAAGTTGTTCAAAATTTGATTTAACTAAATTTAGTTTTTCCATAATAAATTGATAGTTTAGTTTTAAAAACTTAACAACTTATTTTCAATATGGGGAAAAAAATGTATAACTATTTTACAAGTTCTTCAGGAACTACTTTGATCTTAATAGAAGACTCTATCTCAGAGTGTAAATTTAGAATAACTTTAAACTCACCTACAGTTTTAATTTCTTTGATAGGTTGAATTAGAGATGAGCTCAATTCAATATTTTCCTTTTCTTTAAGAAGTTTTGAAATTTCTGTAGGTTTTACAGATCCGTATAACTCTTTATTTTCAGTTACAAGTTTTTTAATTTCAAATACTTTATTTTTTAATTTCTCAGCGATTTGTTTCGCCAATTTTTTCTTTTCTTGATCTTTCTTATTTAAATCTTGTTTAATTTTTTCAACTTCCTTTAAATTTTTTTCTGAAGCAAATAGCGCTTTCTTTTGTGGGATAAGGAAATTTCTGGCGTATCCTCTTTTCACATTAATTATTTCCCCAATGCTTCCTAATTTTCTTAAATTTTCTAATAAAACAATCTTCATATTTTTAATTATATTAATGCTAAGTTTCTAGCTCTTTTAATTGATAATGACAGTTCTCTTTGTTTTTTCAAACTTACGGAAGTTATTCTTGATGGAAGGATTTTTCCATTTTCAGAAGTATACTTTTTTAAAAGTTTAATGTTTTTATAATCTACTTTTGGAGCACTTTTTCCAGAAAGAGGACATTTCTTTTTAAATTTAAATTTTTGATTTTGGAATATACTTAGTTTTGCAAAATTGTTTTGTGTATTATTTTTTTTAAATTTTTTGTTTTTCACTTGAAAATTCCTTCTTAGGTTTGTTATCTTTATCTTCGTCTTTTCTTTCAAAGTAGTTTGTTTCTAAATCAATTTTTTTTACTCTAATTGTTAAATATCTAAGCAAATTTTTATCAATTTTTTCACTTTTTTCCAATTCTGATATGGTTTTTCCACTTCCCTCTATTTTAAAGTGTATGTAGTTTCCTTTTTTATTTTTTTTGATCAGATACGATAGATTCATCAAGCCCCATTTTTCAGTCTTTAACAAACTTCCATCATTATTTTCGATTATTTTTTTGTATTTATCCTCTACTTGCTTAAGTTGAGCAGGGCTAATATCCTGTCTTGCAATAATAGTATGTTCATAAAAATTCATAGTTTAAAAAAAAACAGGATATACTATTATAAATTTTTAATTACAACTTAAAAATTATAATAAATTATAATGATTTCATTAGTTTTCCCAGGCCAAGGATCTCAAAAAGTAGGTATGGGATTAGAATTTTATAACAAATATGAATTAGCAAAACAGATATTTAGAGATGCAGATCAGATACTTGGGTACAGGATCTCAGATATTATATTAAATGGACCTCAAGATAAACTAAATGAAACAACCTTTACTCAGCCAGCTATTTACTTAATTGGTCATGTGATATGTGAGATTTTAAAAAATGAAACATCTTTTTTTGAAAATAAATTTAGTTTTTTTGCAGGTCATTCTCTTGGTGAGTATACAGCTTTAACTGCATCAAATTCAATTTCATTTGAACAGGGTCTGCTACTTTTAAAAAATAGAGGTGAGTCCATGCAATCGGCAGTTCCTTTAGGAGAAGGTGGGATGTTGGCAGTTTTAGGACAAGATCCGGAAGAAATAAATAAATTAATTAAATCAAATTTTGATAATATTAAATGTTTTTTAGCAAATGATAATTCAATCGGACAATTGATTTTAAGTGGTAAAAATAGTGAATTGGAAAAGTTTGAAAAAATATTAAAGGAAAAAAAAATAAAAAATATTAAACTTCCAGTAAGTGCCCCATTTCATTGTGAACTTATGGGGAAAGCAACAATTACAATGAGAAAAGTTTTAAGCAACCAAGAAATAAAAGAACCCAAATACAAAATTGTTTCAAATGTTACTGCAACTGAATATAGTAATACTTCTGAAATAAAGGAATTATTGATAAAACAAATAGAAAGTCCAGTTAGATGGAGAGAAAGTGTACAATATATGATTTCAAAAGGAACAAGTAATTTCATTGAGATTGGTCCTGGAAAAGTATTATCAGGATTAATTAAAAGAATAAATAAAGATGTAAAAGTATTGAATCTTGATAAAGTTGAGGATATTCAAGATATTAAAATATGATAAATTTAGAAAATAAAAATATAATTATAACTGGAGCAACTGGTGGTATAGGTTTTTCAATAGTTGATACACTAATTTCTTTAAAAGCAAACCTTTTAGTTACAGGAACTAACGAAAAAAAATTAAACGAACTTAAAAACAAATATAAAAACATAGTTATTATTAAACAGGATATTTCTGCACATGAGGAACTAGAGGGATTTATTGATAAATGTAACACAGAGTTAGGAGAAAAAATAGATGTACTTATAAATAATGCAGGAATTACCAAAGATAATCTAACAATTAGAATGGATAAAAATGAATGGGATACAGTTATTAATATTAATTTAACATCCACTTTTCTTTTATCGAAATATGTTATTAAAAAAATGTTAAAAAAAAAATCAGGTAAGATTATTAATATAACTTCTGTAGTTGGACATACAGGCAATGTAGGACAAGCTAATTATGCTGCCTCAAAAGGTGGTATATCGGCAATGTCAAAAAGCTTATCTTTGGAATATGCAAAAAAAAACATAACCATAAATTGTATAGCCCCAGGATTTATTGATACTGTTATGACACAAAAAATTAATGAGGATTATAAAAACCAACTAAAATCAAAAATACCATTAGATAGATTTGGTACCCCTCAAGATGTAGCTAACTGTACAGCCTTTTTAAGTTCAGAATTATCAGATTATATAACAGGAGAAACTATTCATGTTAATGGGGGCATGTATTTTAGTTGACAAACATAACTAAATAACTATTAACGATAAAAAGGAAAATTAGTATGGCAGATGATATTTCAACAAAAGTAAAAAAAATTGTAGCTGACCACCTAGGAATTGAGGAAGCAAAGGTTACTGATGAGTCTAGTTTTATCGATGATCTCGGTGCAGATAGTTTAGATACTGTAGAATTAGTTATGGCATTTGAAGAGGAATTTGGATCAGAAATTTCTGACAGTGAAGCTGAAAAGATCTTAACTGTTGGAGACGCAATTAAATTTATAGAGAGTAAAGCAAATTAGATCTTAATGTTTTCTAGCAAAGACGGAAAAATGATAATTTTATCATCTCCGTCAGGAGCTGGCAAAACAACATTAGCCAAAAAAATTTCTAAAGAAAAAAATTTCAAAATTTCAGTTTCTCATACTACAAGAAAACCAAGACCGAACGAGATTAATGGTACAGATTATTTTTTTACAACCCAAAAAAATTTTGAAGAATTAATTAAAGAAAATGCATTTTTAGAACACGCTAAAGTCTTTGATAATTTATATGGCTCAACAAAAAAACAAGTTTTTGAATACTTGAAAAATGGTCAAAATGTTTTATTTGATATCGATTGGCAAGGAGCTCAACAAATAAAAAATCATGTACTTAATTACAAACTAGTATCATTTTTTATATTACCTCCATCGAAAGAAGTGCTACTCCAAAGATTAATTTCAAGAGGTGAAAATAATAATAAAATTATTGAGATGAGAATGGAGCAGTTTGATAAAGATGTTTTGCATTGGAAAGATTATGATTTTGTAGTTATTAATGAGGAATTAGATAAATGCTATAAAGAAATTATTGGGTATTTAGAAAATACATTAATATACGATATATCTAAAATTGAAAACCACATTAAAAAATTAATCTAGAACTATTCTCTTTCGTATTCTTTAGAAATCTTAAAAAAGGTTAATGAATCAATATTTTGTGGTCTAAATTTTTCATTTAATTTTAATTTATTTATTATTAATTTTGGATCTTTAAATAATATATTTATAGGTTTTTTAATCATTTTTCTCCTATTCTGAAAAAAAACATTAGTAACTGTTTCTAAATTTTTGTGACTTTTAAAAGTAAAATAATCTTTTCGTGGTTCAAAATAGATTAATGAACTTTTTACCTTTGGTTTTGGAAAAAAGTTTTCCGGATCAATATCAAAAATTCTTTTTGCCTTCATTTTCCAATTAGTTAATATTGTCAATCTTCCATACTTACTAGAGTTCACTTCTGCAACAATTCTATCTGCAACTTCTTTTTGAAACATTAAAATTAATTTATTAAATAAATTATTAAGATTGTCCAACCTTATCCAATCTATCAAAAGTTTTGCAGAAATATTGTAAGGTAGATTTCCATAAACTATACAATTTTTTTGTAAAAAATTGTTCCAATTTATATCTAGTACATCTTTATTTATGAAATCTAAATTATTATTCTTATATTTATTTTTTAAATTTATAAATAAACTTTCATCTTTTTCAATAGCTATAAATTTTTTAGGATTATTTTTTAATATTTCATCTGTAAGATTTCCAGTTCCAGGGCCAATTTCTAATACTGTACTTTGGCTATTTATTTTTCCCAACTTCACGATTTCATTAATTATTTTTTTATTTATTAAAAAATTTTGCCCAAGAGATTTTTTTGGAGCAAAAATCATTTGATTTTACTTATAAAACTAAAAATATTTTCTAAAGATTGAGTATTAGATTTATTTTTTCCTAACATTGATGTATTTGGACCATGATCAACTGATGCTCTTAAAAAAGGAAGACCCAAGGTTATATTTGAAGCATCAAAATTAAATAAAGTTTTAAAAGGTGTTAAAACCTGATCATGATACATGCCAACCACGGAATTGAATTTTTTAATATTCTTTTCTATAAAAAAAGTATCAGCTGAGTATGGGCCCTCTACATTTATTCTTTTTTTCTTTAATTTTTTAATAGTTGGAATAATTATTTTAGATTCTTCACTTACCTTAGACGTTGTTTCACAGTGTGGGTTAAGTCCTAAGATAGCTATTTTTGGTTTTATATTAAATGTTTTTTTATAAAATTTATCTATAATTGAAATATTATTGAATATAATTTTTTCTTTAATTCTTTTGTTTACATATTTAATAGGAATATGAGTTGTAATTGGAGAAACTGAAAAATCTTTATTAAATATCAACATAACAGGATTTTTCGATATTTTTTTTTTTGATTTATCAAATATAAACTCAGTTACACCAGGATATTTTTTATTTAAAAAATGTTTTTTAGAAATAGGGCCATTTATAATAATATTACTATGTCCTGAGTTTAGAAAAGTAAATGCTTTTTCAAAACATTTGGATATATATTCATTTGATCTATTTGATATCGGCTCAAATGGCTTTTTAAATTTATATTTAATATCGATTAAATAAATTATATTTTTTAAGTTGTTATAACTTTTATTTTTTTTTTCAAGAATTTTGAATGGCAATTTTTTGTTAATAAGTTTTAACTGTTCGTAAATTAAATTTTGTGAACCAATTATTATAATAGGAAATTTTATTTTATTTTTGATTGAAGTTTTGTTTAATGTTTTAGCTAGGATTTCTGTAAAAACGCTATTTGGTTCACCTAATACTATTAATACAGGTTTTTTATTGCTCATTTATAAAAATTCTTTTTTTTATTTTGTTAAAATAAATATAGCCTAATTTATTAAGTTCTTTTCCAGACTCTATATTAATCAATTTTTGGAGCTCTTTTTCAATATTTAACTCCTCAACTATTTTTCTTTTTTCATTAATTTTTATTATTAGATACCCATTATTAGTTTTAATTGGCATTGTAATATTTTCCACTTTTTTTATTTCTGAATAGATTTTTTCAGAAATTTGATTTGATTTAATCCAACCTAGACTACCTCCAAAATTTTTACTATCCGAAATACTATATATACTTGCTGCAGCCTCAAATCCAGATTTTTCAATTTCTTCGAAGATTTTTGAACTAAGTTCTTCAAAGGTCATATTTGATTTAATATCAAATAATATTTCACTCAAGTTTAATTCTTCAATTTCTTTATTTTGTTTATTTAATTGTTTTTTTAGTTTTTCAGAATTTATTTTAATTTGATTTTTAAATTTGTTAAAAATAAACTCTCTCCAAAGATTATCAACAACTACATTTTTTTTAAAATATTCATATTGTAAATTAAATTCGTTTAATTGATTTAATAAATAATCTTTACTTTTATAATTTGAATTTAGAATAAAATTATTTATATATTCATCTCCAAAGTTTTCTTTTTGAAAATCAAAATATTTTTCTAATTCAATTTCCTTAATCTTTCTATTTGTTAAAGAGTCTTTACTTATATTTAAGATTTGTTCGTTAGATAGATTACTTAAATTAGGATTCAAAAAAAGTAAAAATTTTTTTTCATTTTCTATATCTAAATTTGTAATTATATGATCGTTAATTTTATACAAAATTTTTGTATTTATTTTTGAAAATGCTAAATTATTTGATGTAAGCACAAATATTATTAATAATAAAAGTTTATCGAAATGTTTTTTAATCATTTAAATTTGGAGAATTTAATGTTCCAAAAGGAAGGAATGAAATTTTAAAGAAAATATTTTTTCCTGCATTTACGCTATCTTCATCGTAAAATTGTTTATTGTATACAAGGGATGCTTCCAAACAATCATTTTTGTATTTATAAATTAAATTATAATAATTAGTTAAATTTTTATCGATATTTTTGTTTGTTTCAAACGCGATAGAATTAGATTTATCAATTTCTAATTCAGAAAAATTATTTAAATAACTTTCATCTCCTATAAAATTACTTTTTTCCAAATACTCAAATGATGTTTTAAATTTATTTCCTGTATAATTTAATGATGCCAAGCTATAGTTTGTTCCACTTAAATTTTGATCTATTGAAAAATTATAACTAAAAGAAAGGTTTTCAGTTACGTTTAATCCTGAGTAACCAATTATATCTGAAGTTTTTTGTCCTAGAGATGTACTGAGCGGTAAGTCTTTATCTTCTTTATCTCTAAAATTTACTCCAACTCCTAAACTTAACCTTTCTTTACTAAAACTATTGTAATTTTTGTATTCAACACCAAAAGTTGTTGCTGCACCTGTCTCTATTGTTTTATTGCTTATTCTATCTAACAAAAATAGATCTTGGAAATTAATTAAATTATCTTCATTTTGTATATTTAAACCTTTGTTAGGACTAATTCTCAAAGAAGCCATTGGTGTCAATAAACTTTTACCTGATTTAGTATTTTTTATGAGTGGATATTTAAGATTATAAACTGCACTAGTAAGAATTTTATAATCAGCATCTTCTTTGTATGAATTAGATAAATCTCCATAGGTATTTATATTTCTTAATAAAATATTAAAATCTCTATTTAAATTTTTTAATTCATCTTCATTATTTGAGTTAAAGACGAAGTCATTAATAAAATCTCCCTCATCAACATTTGTATTATATTTTCTAAATATACCTGATGAAGTAAACTTAAGAGTATCGAAAGTTTTATTTTCTAAAAATGTTTCTTTTGTGAATTCATAATTTGGAAAAATATATTCATATCTATCACTATCTCCCTTTGATAAATCTTCTATGACGTTTGCAGACGAAGAAAAGCTATAATTGTACCCATATTCTTCAAATAAAATAGACGAATTAAGGACACTATAGTTTTTTATCAATGGTGACTGAATTTGATATTTTTTTAAATAATCTTTACTTGAAACCATCTCCATTTTCATTTGATAAAATGAATTATCAAGATTTCCATCAAGTGTTGAAAAAAAGTGTAAATTAGAGCTATCTTTTTTATTGTAACTTAAATCAGTTATAAAGTTAGAATTTTCATTTGCTTGTCTATATTCTGTTTGAACAAAAAGATTGTTATTCGTATATACTCTAGGAGATATTGTCATATCTTTATCAATATCAATTGCTTTAAAATATGGGATTTGAGTGGCAAATCCTAAATTGCTACTGTTAATAAATTGGGGAAATAAAAAACCAGATTGTCTTTTGACAGTAGGATCTGGATGAAAGAAATATGGAAAATACGCAACTGGCTTATCGTAAATTTCAAGCCAAGCGTTTTTATATTCTATTTTTTTTTTCTCTTTAATATGTTTAACTTCAGCAGCAGATATTGACCAAGCTGGGCATTTACCATCCACCTTTTTGCAAGTAGTAAATGTACTTTTTTTCATAGAAGTAGTGGCTTTGTTTGAAATTATATATCTTCCAATTAATCTTGGATCATTTTCAATATTTCCAAAAGTTTCCTTATTAAAAATTAAATTAAAATCTGATCCTACGAGTTCATTTGTTTTTAAATCCACAAACCCATTATTCAAATTAAGAAAGTTATTTTCAGAATCTGTTAATTTAATTTTTTGTGCTTTAAAAATTTTTTCATTTAAGTTCAAAGAAAAATTAGAAAGTTGAAAAATGTTATTGAAATTATCGTAAATAACAGTTTTTTTTTCAGAATTGATAACATTTTTATTTCTATCTAAATATACATCTGTAGCTTTTATTAAAAAATCACCTTTGTATTTAATATTAGTTTTATCTACACTTTTAATTATATTTTTTGACTTATTATAATAGATATTTTCTGACTCAACCCTTAATTCATCTGTTAAATCATTAAAAACAATATTTTCGTATGCATCTATAATATTTTTTTGTCTATCGAATATGACTTTTTTTCCACTTAGTTTATAATTTTTTTCTTTATCAATCAAAATTACATTTCCAAAAATTTCTAAATTTTGATCTAACTTATTATATTTTGCCCTATCACCTGTAATTATAATATTTGCTCCTTCAGAAATATTTACCGATCCTTCCGCAATAATTACGTTACCTCCATCTGTTATATCAACAGTTTTTGCATCAATTATAACATCATTGGCAAACAAATTATTGCAAAAGAATATTAAAAAGAGGAGCCAAGCAACAACGAAGTTATAAAATTTATTTCTCATTTATATTTACGATCCCCACCATACAGCATAAAAATAAAATTAAGTTTGGAAACCAAACAGCTGCTATTGTTGGAATTTGATTATTTGACCCTAATAAACTAAAAAAATAAAAAATGTAATAGATAATTACTGATAATATAATTCCTAAAATTAACATAAAAGTCTTTGATTTATTAAACTTTATGCTGAACATCAATATTGACGATAAAACTGTAAAAATAACCAAACTTAAAGGGAATGAAATTAATTTGTGTAAATGCAAATCTATATCTTTGATATTTAAGCCTACACTCTGAAAATCTTTTTTTTGCTGAATTAATTCAAATATATTCAAAGACTCTAAATTTGAAAATAATGAATTTATTTTGACATAATCAAAATTAGTTTCAAGCTCATAAGTTTCAAAGCTTTTTTTAATTCCTGAGTTATCGATTTTAATTAAGTTTTTAATTTCCCAAGTATTATTGTTAATTAAAGCCTCTTTTGCAACAATATTACTCTGATCCCTAAATTCAGAGTCGTATATGGTAATTACAATATCTTTTAAAACATTCTTTTCAATTTTTTCTGCATGTATTATCATCGTGTTTTCGTCAAAAATATCCTTAATCCATAAACCATTTTCATTTACTACAGCAAGGTATTTATTATCTTTTGTATATTTATTTTTAAACTCAAGATAATTGTGTTTCATAGTTGATGAAAAGAAATGAAATACAGATATTATAAGAATACCAATTAAAAATACTAAAAAACAAATATTTAGAACTATTTTTAAATTATTAATTCCATTATTTTTAAAAATTAATATTTCATTATTACTTTGAAATTTAATAAAAAAAAACTGTGTTGTTATTAATATAATAAAAGGAAATATTTCAAATAATATAGATGGAAGATTTAGAATAGTAAGAATTATTGGATAACCAACACCAATACTTTCATTGCTATTGAAAAATTTTAATTCTTCTAAAATATTTAGAATAAATATTAATGACGAAAAAATTAAAGTAATTAAAGCAAATCTTGATAAGTAAATATTGTATAAATGTTTAATATAAATTTTATTATACATAATTTCAAATTTCTTTTCTGCTTAGATTTACTATAAATAAATAGGTTAATAAAAACAATAAAACAGGAAATAAAATAAATATTATATTATTTAAAACTGAAAGATTTAAAAACTCTGAACTAATTTCAGCAAATATAATAAACATTATACCTGAAGAAAATATTAGTATTTTATTTTTGAAGTAGTTTGAACTTGTTATGTTTGCAAAAAATAATAATGATGCCAACATACCTAAAATGATTATATAAAGTTGTTTGATTGATCTATTAAATAATTCTTTAGAACCCTTTATTGATGAGTTTTCAGAGCATTCAAATTTTTTCAATGCATATCTGGTTTTATTACCAAACAAATAATTTATTGAACAATCAATTAATATTTTGCTTTCTAGCTCTTGTAATTTTGGAAAAGTTGTAGATTTAGTTTTAAAGTTTGAAAGATTAAAAGTGGTATTATTAAATTTGATTACCTTCGTATTGTTAAAGTCTTCATTTGCAATATCCAGTATTTGGCCAAAATTCAAATTTAAATATTTTTCAGATCCTTTTGTAATTATTTTTCCAGATTTTGCAGAAATTATTTGTGCACTAAATTCATTTGCACTATCTTTTAAAAATATATTTTTCATATTTCCTTGATTATCAATTTTTTCTACAAAAATCGTGAAATCTTTAACAGTATCTATAAATTTTTTTTCAGTTATTAAAGATGAAAATAAGTCAACATTTGATGTTCTTATAAAATTTCTCGCTTCATCTTGAAACTTTGGAACTAAGAAGTAAACCAATATTATTTGAATAATTGTGAATACAACTGAAATTTTAATTATAAAATTTATAAATTTAATTTTACTAATACCATTCGTCCAAAATATTAATATTTCATTATTTGATTGATATTTTTGAATAATGTAGAACAAACTCAAAAAATAAGAAAATATCATCAGTCTTGAAAAGATTTTAGGAAAATTTAGCGAAATATATGAAAAATATACTTTAAATCCATGCCCATCTTTAGAGATAAAATCCAGGTAATTAACAGACTGAATGATCCAGGTTATTAAAGATAGACTTAGAGAAACAATAAAAAAAAAGGTTAATAGATCTGCCAAAAACTTTCTAAAAATTATCTTTTCCATTGAAATTTTCTTTTTTGAAACATATATATGCTACAACCTATACTATATTTAATAAAAATGACTTTAAAAATAAATTATTTAGATAAGAAAAAAAACTTCCATAAAAATAGGGCTATTTTTATATCCCAAAATATTAAAATTTCAGGATTTAGAGGAGAATTTAACGATAATATAATACAAAATATACAAAATTTTTTAAAAAAGAATAATAATTATAAACAGGATAAAATAATTTCATTAAACCAAAATATTGATGAAAAAATAATTATAATTTTTGTTGCTAAGCCACTTAAAGAATTAGAGTCGGAGAAATTGGGCGCAAAGTTTTATGATTATATTAAATCTAATGATTTAATGGAGGTTTATATTACCAATCCAGAAAATAAAAATATTCTTGATTTAAATTCATTTATTCACGGTGCTGAACTTAAATCCTATGAGTTTAATTTGTATAAATCAAAAAAAAACAACAAAATAATTAATCTAATTTTAGATAAGAAAAATATTAATCAAAAAGTAAAAAAATTTGAAGCTATTTTAAATGGTGTTAACTTCACACGAGATTTAGTTTCAGAGCCAGGTAATATTCTTCATCCAGACGAATATGTTAAACGTTTATTAAAATTAAAAAAAATTGGAGTAAAAGTAACAGTTTATGATGAAAAAAAATTAAAAAAAATGGGATGTAATGCTTTACTTGGTGTTGGACAAGGAAGTATTAGAGGATCTTACTTAGTAACAATGGAATGGAACGGAAATAAATCTTCATCAAAACCTCTTGCGTTCGTTGGTAAAGGGGTATGTTTTGATACTGGCGGTATATCATTAAAGCCCGCAAAGTTTATGGAAGATATGACATATGACATGGCTGGTTCTGCAGTTGTTGCTGGTTTAATGAAGAATTTTGCACTGAGGAAGGCTAAAATTAATGCAGTTGGTGTAGTGGGTCTTGTTGAAAACATGCCAGGTGGCAATGCACAAAGACCAGGGGATATTGTAAAATCTTATAGTGGAAAAACAATTGAGATTTTAAATACTGATGCCGAAGGAAGATTGGTTTTAGCTGATGCACTTACATTTACTGAAAAAAAATTTAAACCAAAATTAATTATTGATCTTGCAACTTTGACTGGAGCTATAATAGTAGCCCTAGGTTCAGAACATGCGGGACTTTTTTCCAATGATGACAAGCTATCTAATCAGTTATATTCAACAGGTATTAAAGTTGATGAAAAAGTTTGGAGACTACCTTTAAATGAAAACTATAATAAATTAATGGACTCTAAAAATGCTGATATGCAAAATATAAATTATGTTGGAGGAGCAAGTTCTATTACTGCTGCACAATTTTTAGAAAGATTTATTTTAAACAAAACTCCTTGGGCCCACTTAGATATCGCTGGAATGGCCTTTTCTAAGTACGGGGGTGCATTAAATTCCAGTGGCGCAACTGGATATGGTGTAAGATTATTAAATAAATTAGTTGAAGATAATTATGAGTAACATGGAACAAACTTTATCAATTATAAAGCCAGATGCTGTTGAAAGAAATCTACAAGACGAAATTAAAAAAAATTTTTTAGATAATGGTTTTAGTATTAAACAAGAAAAAAAAATTCAGATTACAAAAAGTGAGGCAGAAGAATTTTACAAAGTACATCAATCCAAACCTTTTTATGGAGAGCTTTGCAACTATTTATCATCAGGTCCAATTGTTGTGATGGTATTGGAAAAAGACAACGCTGTATTGGCTAATAGAAAATTAATGGGAGCTACCGATCCTACTAAAGCTGAAGAGGGAACTTTAAGAAAAAAGTACGGAATTTCAATTGACAAAAACTCGGTACATGGGTCTGACAGTATCGAAAATGCTAAAATAGAAATAGATTTTTTCTTCAAAAACTAGAAAAAATTTTATCCAAAGCTCTTGGATAAATTTTATTTTCTTCTTTTAAAATTTTTTGTGCAAGCTTCTCAGGACTATCTAATTTAGAAATTCTCACTTTTTTTTGCAAAATTATTTTTCCAGAGTCTAACTTATTAGTAACAAAGTGAACTGTGCAACCAGAATACTTGTCCTTGTTATCAATTGCTCTCTTATGAGTATTTAGGCCTTTATATTTTGGTAATAAAGAAGGGTGTATATTTACTATCTTATTTTTATATTTATTAACAAAATTTTTACTTAATATTCTCATGAATCCTGCTAAAAAAATGTATTTTATATGATGCCTTTTTAAAGTGTTTAAAATTTGATTTTCTGATTTTTTATTAATTTTATATTTAACATATTTAAAATTAATTTTATTTTTTTTTGTAAAAATAATTCCTTTAGCTCGATTGTTATCCGATATTACTAATTTTATACGAAATTTAGATAATTTTTTTTTTGAATGTTTATAAATTGACTTTAAATTAGTTCCACGACCCGAAATAAAAACAGCACAATCAATTTTATTTTTACCAATTAATTTTACCATCTAACAATACTTTAGAATTTCCATCTATTACTTTTCCAATCACATAGGGTGAATATTTTTTTGAAAAACATTTTTTAATTTTATTAAAATTTTTGTTTTCAATTATTATTACAAAGCCAACACCACAATTAAATGTTTTTATCATTTCATTATCTGAAATATTATTTTTTTTTAACCAAGAAAAAACACGTTTAGTCTTGATTTTACTTAAATTAATTTCAGCACATTTACCTTTGGGTATAATTCTTGATAGATTATCTTTAATACCTCCACCAGTTATGTGTGCACAACCATTAATTAGTTTTGATTTTATTAAATTTTTAAATTCTTTTACGTAAATTTTCGTAGGTTCAAGAAGCCATTTTTTTATTTGATTGTTTTTTTTATAATTTATTCTTTTTTTTTTTAAAACGTGCCTTACAAGAGAAAAACCATTTGAATGCAAACCTGACGATGGTATAGCAACAACTAAATTATTCTTTTTTATTTTATTATTTGTCAGTAAATATTTTTTTTCTACTAATCCTATACAGAAACCTGCTATATCAAATTTACCTTTTGAGTAAGTACCTGGCATTTCAGCTGTCTCACCACCAACTAATTCACACTGGCTGATCTCACAACCTTTTTGAATTCCTTTAATAATATCTTTTAATTTTTTTTGAACTATTTTATTTATTGAAATGTAATCTAAAAAAATAAATGGCATTCCACCCTGGACTAAAATGTCATTTACACTCATTGCCACTAAATCAATACCAATAGTATCAAACTTATTTAATTCATTTGCGATTTCAATTTTTGTACCTACACCGTCTGTGCTTGCGACTAGATGAAGATTATTTAAATTTGTAGGTATTTTTGTAACAGATCCAAAATTACCAATATTTTTTTGCTTCTTATTTTTGCTATTTTTTAAAGTTATTTTGGATATAAACTTAACAAATTTGTCGGCAGATCTTATATTAACTCCACTTCTGGCATATGTTAAGTTATTTGACATATATAAATTATGAAAAAAATAATTAAAAAATTTTTATACAATTTTTTTGGATTAATTTTTATTTATTTATTTATTTTTTCCACAAACAAAGCTTATCCAAATACTTATAAAATAGAAAATATAGAGATTTCAGATGAATATAACACTAATTTTAATAAAGAGGATGTAATAGAAAAATCTTTTGTAAAAGGTTATGAAATTTTAATTAATAAAATTACAATTTCAAAGGATCACGATAAATTAAAAAAGCAAAATCTTAAGCTTATAAAAAGTTTTGTAGATAGTTTTTCGGTGGTTAACGAGAAATTTGAAAACAACAAATATTATGGAACCTTCGAAATTAATTTCAATAAAAAAAAAATAATATCATTTTTAAGAAAACAAAACGTATTTCATTCAAAAATGGAAGAAAAGAATGTTTTATTTATTCCAATATTAATAAATTTAGAACAAGAAAGCCTTTATTTATTTAATGAAAATCCTTTCTATAAATATTGGAATCTTGAAAAGGGAAATTATTTTTTATTAAATTATATTTTACAAAGCGAAGATTTAGATGACTATAAATTAATTAGGGAAAGAATTAATTATATTGAAAATTATGACTTTAATGAAATAATCTCTAAATATGAGATAAATAAAAATTATATTATTTTTATTATTTTTGAAGACAAACAAAACTTCAAAACATTTTCTAAATTTAATATAAATTCAGTCAAATCTAATTTTAAATTGGAGTTCGAAAAATTTGATCTTAACGATAATGAAAAAGTCCAAAAATTAGTTAGGTCAGTTAAAATACGATATGATGATGAATGGAAAAAAATTAATTTAATTAATACATCTATTAAGTTAAATATACAGTTAAATTTAGACTCTAAAAATATTTTTTTTATTGAAAAAATTGAGAAAATACTAGATGAGATTGAGCTTATAGAAAAATATCATATTAGTTATTTTAATAATAATGTAACTAGATATTCTATTTTAAGCAATAGTACCCCCGACAAACTTTTAAACGAGCTTAAAAAATTTAATATAAAAGTATCTAATGATAATAATATTTGGACTTTAAATGAATAAATTAAACCAGACCTTGCTTGAATTTAATCTAGATCAAAATTTTGCCTATGATGATTTTTTTGTATCCAAATGTAATTATTTTCCTTTTTCATTTATAGAGTCTTGGCCCAACTGGGAAAAAAACATTCTAAATATTCATGGAGAAAAATATTCTGGAAAAAGTCATATGTCTGAAATTTTTAAAAAAAAATATAAAGCATTAGTCATTAAAAATGAGGAAATTGATGATGATTTGTTAAACAAAATGAGATTTCATGAAAATATTATTATAGATAATTTAGATGATATAGTGAATGAGGAAATGTTTTATTCAATTTTTAATTTTGTTGAACAATTTAACAAGTATTTAATTATAAATTCAACAAAGCCAATTAATTCAAATAATTTTAGATTGCCTGATTTAAAATCGAGATTAAAAAATTGCATTATTGCTAAAATTGACAAACCTGATGATGATATGATTTTTGCATTAATTTTAAAACATTTTTCGGATAGACAAATAAAAATTGAGAAAAAAATTATTGAATATATAACTAAAAGGATTGAAAGATCGTATGGAAAAATATTAGATTTTATATATAAGGTTGATCAATTTAGCTTAGTAAATAAAAAACCTATTGATTATAAAACAATTAAAAAAATTTTAGGGGATTAATTGAATAAATACAGAACACATAATTGTAATGAATTAAATAAAAATGATGTTGATAAAGTAGTTTTTTTATCAGGATGGGTACACAAAAAAAGAGACCACGGTAATTTATTATTTATTGACCTAAGAGATAATTATGGAATTACACAATGTACAGTAGACAAAGATAATAAAAACTTTTCAAGTTTAGAAAAATTATCACTTGAAACTGTTATAAAAATTGAGGGAAATGTTTTAAAAAGAACAAAGGAAACGATTAATACTGAAATATCTACTGGAGAGATAGAAATTAAAGTAAAATCATTTCAAGTTTTGGGAAAAACAAAAGAGTTGCCTTTGCCAGTATTTTCAGATCAAGAATATGCAGAGGATATTAGATTAAAGTACAGGTTCTTAGATCTTAGAAGAAAAAAAATTCACAACAATATAATTCTGAGATCAAAAGTAATTTCATTTATTAGAAAAGAAATGGAAAAACTTGGTTTTAATGAATTTCAAACACCAATTCTCACTTCTTCGAGTCCAGAGGGTGCAAGAGATTTTTTAGTCCCAAGTAGATTAAATCCAGGTAAATTTTATGCTCTGCCCCAAGCTCCACAACAGTTTAAACAATTAATAATGGTATCTGGTTTTGATAAATATTTCCAAATTGCACCTTGTTTTAGAGATGAAGATGCTAGATCAGATAGAAGTCCTGGTGAGTTTTATCAATTGGATATAGAAATGTCATTTGTAGAGCAAGAGGATGTTTTTGAAGTAATTCAAAAATTAATGGTTAATCTTTTTCAAAATTTTTCTAAGAAGAAAATAATGTTTAAAAATTTTCCAAAAATTCCTTTTAACGAAGCAATGGATAAATATGGAACAGACAAGCCAGATTTAAGGAATCCGTTAATAATTCATGATATATCAAAAATTTTTATTAGAGAAGATGTAAAATTTGAAATATTTAACAAACTTATAAAATCAGGATCCGTAGCTAAAGCAATAGTTACGAAAAAAACTAGCAATAAGCCAAGAAGTTTTTTTGACAACATCGATAAATGGGCAAAAGAACAGGGTTGGAGTGGATTAGCATATTTTACAATTGAAAAAGACGATAAAGGCAAATTAATTGGCAAAGGACCTATTGGTAAGTTTTTTTCAGACAATGCCATACAAGAAATAATGAAAATAACATCAGCCGAAGTTGACGATAGTATTTTTATGTCATGTAGTAATAAAAGTGAAGTTTACGAAATTATGTCTAAATCTAGAAATAAAATAGGTTATGATTTAAATATTATAGACCAAAACTGTTTTGCTTTTTGTTGGATAACTGATTTCCCTATTTTTGAATTAGACAAAGATACTTCGAAAATAAATTTTAGCCATAATCCTTTCTCAATGCCTCAAGGAGATCCATATAATTTAGATTTATCAAAACCATTAGATTTAAAAGCCTATCAGTATGACATTGTTTGTAATGGAGTTGAATTGTCTTCTGGTGCTATTAGAAATCATATACCTGAATTAATGTATAAACTATTTTCTATTGCAGGATATGATAAAAAACAGGTAGACGAAAAATTTAGTGGAATGATAAATGCTTTAAGTTATGGTGCTCCTCCCCATGGTGGTATTGCTCCAGGTATAGACAGAATTGTAATGTTATTAGCCGATGAAAAAAATATTAGAGAAGTTACCATGTTTCCAATGAATCAAAATGCACAAGATCTTCTAATGAATGCACCATCGGAAATTAACGAAAAACAGCTTGAAGAATTGAATGTTAAATTAATAAAAAAATAAAAAAATTATTTTTTTTTACCTTTGAGGTTAAGTTTAATGTCTGAGAGATCTATTAATTTTTCTGTATAATTATTTCTTACAAATCCTTTACTGGTAATATCTTTAACAAGTTTAATAAATTGATTTTGCTCATCATTATTTTGGCCATACTCTTCACTAGTTTCTTTATTAGCAATTGAAGGTGTGTGTGCAAGATCCTCTCTACTTAAATAAGAAATTGCCAGCTCTCTAAAAATATAATCTAATATAGAAGAGGCACTTAATATTCTATCATTTCCTTGAACTTTTCCTGACGGTTCAAATTTTGTACCTATGAAAGCACTGACAAATTCATCCAATGGTACTCCATACTGCAAACCTAAAGATACAGCTATTGCAAAGTTGTTCATTAATGCCTTTACCAATTCTCCTTCTTTAGATGTATCAATAAATATTTCACCAATTTTACCATCCTCGTACTCACCTGTGTGAAGATAAACTTTATGGTCTCCGATAGTTGCCTTTTGAATATAGCCCTTTCTTCTATCTGGCATGCTAAATCTTTTTGTGATTTTTTCTTTGAAAGCGTTATTTAAAACAACATTTTTAGAATTATTATTTTGTGCTTTTTTATTTAAATTACTTTGAGATTCGTCATACTTTATATCTACTTTATCAGTATTTTTTTCTAAATTTTTAGTATTTCTTTTATCAAATTTTACATCCAAAATTTCATACTCTCCATCTTCACGTTTTTCAAGCTGATCTAGTTGATTATTGCTTATATCGTCTAAGTAATGTTTTACTTTAAAAGTACATGTGTAATATGTTTCTACAGTATATTTTGCCATAATTAAAAATATTTTGAGTTTAATAATTAATGTATATACATTAAAAGAATTTAGTCTAATTTTTTTTTTACAATTAGAAATTGAAAATAATTATGTTGACATTCATTAAAGAAATTTTGACTTGGTGGAATCGCCAAACTCTTGGAACAAGATTAAACACAATTTTCTATGGAAAATTTGTTGGCTCAGACAAATTTGGAAATAAATATTATGAAAATAAAAAAAGAAAGAAAAGATGGGTAATTTATAATGGAGAGATAGAGTCAACGAAAATACCTATAGAATGGTATTCTTGGATGCATTCAATTAAAAATAAAATAGAAGAGAATCATGAACTGAAAAAATATGATTGGCAATTAGATCATTCTCCTAATCAAACAGGTACTAGCAAAGCATACAATCCACAAAAAAATAAAAATGCAATTAAAAAAAAATACAAAACTTGGGAAAATTAATTTAAAAATTTCGTTTTTACTATTTTTTATTATTTTAATTTTTTCTACATCCATAAAAGGAGAAGTAAAAAATCTTTTGGTAGAAATAAATGTGTTAGATAAAGTAAGTTCTAAAAATACAATTTTAAAAATAAAAATTGGGGAAGAAATAAAATTTCAAAATCTATTAATTAAAGTACTAAAATGTGAAAATTCAAAATTTGATGATGATCCGGAAATAACCGCATATATTCAAGTAAAAGATTTAAACGTATCAAATAAAGAGAAAGTATTTATTTTTAATGGCTGGACATTTTCATCGAGTCCTACACTAAATCCTTTTGATCATCCTGTTTATGATTTATGGCTTAGTTCCTGTAAAATTATATAATTTTTTCTTTGTCAAGCCAACTAACGTTGAAATCTGATTTTATAAACTTTTCATGATTTATTAGCTTTTTATGAAGTTCTATAGTTGTTGTAATTCCCTCTATGACAAACTCATCCAAAGATCTATTCATTCTTTGAATAGCCTCAGTTCGATTTCTTCCATGACAAATTAATTTACAAATCATACTGTCATAGTATGGTGTAACTTTGTATCCCTGATATATTGCACCATCTACTCTAGTTCTAAAACCTGAAGGTTGATGGCACATTCCAATTACACCGGGTGATGGTTGGAAGTTTTTTGATGGATCTTCTGCATTAATTCTACATTCTATTGCATGCCCTCTAGGATTAATATCTTCCTGCTTTAAGGCGGTATCCCCACTGAAGGCAATAAAAATTTGTTCTTTAATAATATCTATACCAGTTACAACCTCAGTAACTGGATGCTCAACTTGAACCCTAGTATTCATTTCTAAAAAATAAAATTTTCCATTTTCGTATATATATTCTACTGTTCCAGCACCCTCATATTCTATTTTCTGAACCATATTGACAGTTTTATCAAATAAATCTTTTCTCAGTTTATCGTTTAAAATCGGACTTGGCGTTTCCTCGATAAGTTTTTGGTGTCTTCTTTGAACTGAACAATCTCTTTCATGCAAATGAACAACTCTATTTTTTCCTGCCAAAATTTGTACCTCTATATGTCTTGGATTCTCAAAAAATTTTTCTATATAAACTTCGTCATTATTAAAATATTTTTTAGCTTCTAATTTTGCTGTCAAAAAAAGATCTTCAAACTCACTTTCTGTTTTAACTATTTTCATACCTTTTCCACCACCACCTCCTGCTGCCTTAATTAAAACTGGTAGTCCGATCGATTTTAAAATTTCTTTTGCTGCAGTCACATCTTTTACTCCACCTTCAGAACCTTCTATTACTGGAAGACCGTATTGTTTAGCTATTTTTTTTGCTTCAATTTTATCTCCCATCATTTTAATATGTTTTGATGATGGTCCAATAAATTTGATATTATTTTCCTCTAAAATTTTAGCAAAATTATAATTTTCTGATAGAAAACCATAACCAGGGTGTACTGCCTCTGCATCGGTTAATTCAATTGCAGATAAAATTGAGGGTATATTTAAGTAACTATTTGATGGTTGATGTGATCCAACGCAAATACTTTCATCTGCTAATTTTACATGCATACTTTCTCTATCAACATCTGAATGAATTGCCACGGTGGAAATTCCCCATTCCTTGCAAGCTCTAATTATTCTTACAGCTATCTCACCCCTATTTGCAATCAAAATTTTTTTAAACATTTACTCAATGATGATTAGAGTTTGACCAAACTCTACTGGCTGACCATCAGAGACACAAACTTCTTTAACTATACCATCAGAAGAACTCGGAACATGATTCATAGTTTTCATTGCTTCAACGATCATAATTGTATCTCCTTTTTTAATTTTTTTCCCAACTTCGGCAAAATTTTTACCCCCAGGTTCAGGAGCCAGGTAAGCAGTTCCTATAATTGGAGAGGTTACTTTTTTACCTTGTGTTTCTTGTTTTATACTTGTGTTATTTGTTTCCTTCGAATTACTGATAAGTTCCTCGGAAACTAAATTAGAACTTGCTTTTTTTGATACTTTTATTTTTGTATCTTTATAAGAATATTCTATTTCATTTAAATTGAATTCATCTAAACAATCTTTTAATTCTTTAATTATTTTTTTATTTATTTCCATTTTGGATCATTTCATAAATTGAATTTATGGCTAAAATATAGCCATGAGTACCAAGTCCACATATTATTCCAGTTACAACATCACTTATTAGGGATTTATGTCTAAATTCTTCCCTTTTATAAATATTAGATATATGAATTTCGATGCAGGGTTTTTTATAAAGACTTAAAGCATCTCTTATTGCAACTGATGTATGTGTAAATGCCGCTGCATTTATAATCATACCATCATATAACTTTCTAGATTCTTGAATTTTATTAACTAACTCTCCCTCAATATTTGACTGATAAAAATCAAGGTTTATATTTTTATTTGTGGCTGTAGATTTACAATCTTTCACTAAATCTTCGTAACTTTGATTTCCATATATAGATTTATCTCTATCTTCCAATAAATTTATATTTGGTCCATTAATTATTATGATATTATTTTGCACAAATTATTTATAATACATGCTTAAAAAAAATAAAATAAAAATAAAGTTAAATGGTAGAGAAATTAGTGTAAATAAAGGCACAAATCTTGGTAACTTAATTAATAAGTTTAAATTTCCATTATCAAAGATTGCAATTGAAAAAAATAATTTGATTGTAGAGAAGAAAAAAATTAGCAAAATATTGCTTAGACCAAATGATAAGATAGAAATAGTACATTTTATAGGTGGAGGATGATTAAAAAAAAAGATTATTTTAAAATTTCAAACAAAAAATTTAACTCAAGACTTATAGTGGGCACAGGGAAATATAAAAATTTTTCAGAGTGCGCTAACGCTGTAAAAGCATCAGGAGCTGAAATTGTTACAGTAGCTGTTAGAAGAGTAAATATTACTGATAAAAAAAAACCATTGTTAATGGATTATTTGGACCCAAAAAAAATCACCTATTTACCTAATACAGCTGGATGTTTCAATTCTAATGACGCACTTAGAACACTTAGATTAGCTAGAGAAATTGGAGGATGGAAACTTGTTAAATTAGAAATATTAGGAGATAAAAAAACTTTATTACCTGATATGATTGAAACATTGAAATCAACAGAGGTATTAACAAAAGAAGGTTTTAAAGTAATGGTTTATTGCAATGATGATCCCTTAATGGCAAAAAAACTAGAAGATGTTGGTGCAGTTGCAGTAATGCCTCTTGCAGCTCCCATAGGTTCAGGACTTGGCATTCAAAATAAAATAAATTTACATATTATAAAACAAAAAATTAAAATCCCACTTTTAGTTGATGCGGGTATAGGCCAAGCTTCAGATGCAACAATAGCAATGGAATTAGGTTGTGATGGAGTATTAGTAAATACAGCTATAGCAAAAGCTAGAAATCCAATTGAAATGGCAAAAGCAATGAAATTTTCTGTAATTGCAGGTAGGAAGTCTTATTTATCTGGAAGGATGAAAATGAACTTATTTGGCAACGCTTCCTCTCCAAAAAAAGGAATTATTTAATTTTTTTTTTATATTTTTTAAAATATTTTTTTTTTGGATTTTTACTAAATGGTTTTTTAAAAGATTTCTTTTTATTTTCAAATTGAATAATATTTGTCTCACTTTTAATTATTTGTTCAGATTGTATCGTTTCGACTATTTTGTTAGATTTAGATTTAAATTCTAATTTATAATCATTAAGTCCATAATTTAAATCTTCTTTAAATGATAATTTTACTTTGTTTTTCTTTTGGAAAAAAACTATATCCTCTTCACTATTTTTAGATAAAAAATCTATAATTTTTTTATTTAAGTAAACTATAATTTCTTTAGATTTATTCTCCAAACATTTTATTTCTGTTAATTTTAAAATTTTTAACGCTTGAGACTCATTTGTTAAATTCATTGACCATTTGACATTGCTTTCTCTTAGTCTTTGTCTTGACATCTCTAGCAATCCAAAATGGGTAATTCTACCAATTTGAATTCTTGCTCTATCCTTTCTGCATTTTTCTTTAAGTTTTCTCTCAACGTGTCTTCTATTTGAAAAATTATGCATATCTATAAAATCTATTATTATTAAACCAGACAAATCCCTAATTTTTATTTGTCTAGCGATTTCCTCTGCTGCTTCTAAATTTGTATCTAAAGCAGTATTTTCAACATTTTTTTGTTTTATTGATTTCCCGGAATTTACATCTATCGAAATAAGTGCTTCAGTGGGATTTATTACAAGATATCCACCTGACTTTAGTTTTACCTCTGTTTTATAGATCTCGTAAAGTTTTGTTTCAATGTTATTTTTAAAAAAAAGTGGAATTTTGTCTCTATACTTTTTTACTTTTTTAATCTGTTTAGGCATTAATTGTTTTATATAAAGTTTTGCTTTTTGATATCCTTCGTTACCTTCAACAAAAATCTTTTGCACATCATCATCTACCATATCCCTGAGACTTCTTTTTATGATATCGCTTTCCTGATAAATTAGCGATGGCGCAATTGACTCCATAGCTGTATTTTTAATTCCTTCCCAAGAATTTATTGAGTTAGTTAAATCATTTTCTATATCATTTTTAGTTTTGTTAGATCCTGCAGTTCTAACTATTAGCCCCATTTCTTTAGGTATGCTAACCAAATTCAAAATTTGTCTGATTTTTTTTCTTTCTATCGGATTAAAAATTTTTCTTGATATTCCACCACCCTTTGGAGTATTTGGCATTAGCACTGTATATTTTCCAGCAATAGATATAAAGGTTGTTAAAGCGGCACCCTTTAGTCCTCTTTCATCCTTAAGCACCTGAACTAGAATAACTTGATTAGGTTTAATAACTTCTTGTATCTTATATCTTTTCTTTTTTATATTTAAGTTAACTGAATTGTTATCTATATTTTTTTCGTTATTATTTATTTCATCATCTGAGATTTCACTTTTCTTTTCTGGTTCTAAAATTTTTTCCTCTAAGTCCTTCTCTTCTAAATCTTTCTCTTCTATTTCACTTTGTTTTTGTAATTCAATTCTTGTTTCCTCCTCTTCTTTTTTAATTACTTCTATGTCACTTTTTGGTATTTGATAATAATCGCTTTGAATGTCATTAAATGAGAGAAATCCATGTCTTTCTCTTCCAAAATCTATAAACGCCGCTTGAAGCGAAGGTTCTATTCTACTGACTTTTCCTAAATAAATATTGTTTTTTATTAGATTATTATTTTTTCCTTCGTATTCATAATCTTCAATATCATTTTCAGATTTAAGAACAACTCTAGTTTGATTCGGATGCGATGCATCGATAAATAAGTTTTTTGCCATATGTTTTTGTTTATTTTAATCATTTAAATTTTGTATATATTGTAGCTGCCATAACATTAACAAATTCAGGAATTAAATAAACTAAAATGATTAAACAAATCAAAAAAATATTGATTTTGAGCCTATTTGTTTTTCTATTAGGTTTTTCAGGAATAGTAAGTATTTTATGGTACTATTCAAATGATTTGCCTGATTATAAATTTTTAAAAAATTATAAACCACCAATATCCAGCAAACTCTATTCTAATGATGGACAATTATTAAGCGAATTTTCTTCAGAAAAAAGAATATTTGTACCCTATAACTCAATACCAACTTTAGTCGTAAATTCATTTTTATCTGCAGAGGATAAAAATTTTTTTAAACATCCTGGAGTAGATGCAAAAGGAGTCCTAAGAGCAATTGTTAACAATATTTCTAATTTGATGTCCTCAAAAAGGCTTGAGGGAGCATCCACTATAACACAACAGGTTGCAAAAAATTTTCTTTTAACCAATGAAGTTTCAATTGATAGAAAGCTTAAAGAGGCAATTCTAGCTTTTAGGATAGAAAGAGCCTTGAGCAAAGAGAGAATACTTGAACTTTATTTAAATCAGATTTATTTAGGAGAAGGGAGCTATGGTATTGCTTCTGCTAGTTTACAATATTTTGATAAACCAATCAGTGAATTAAATTATTCAGAAGCTGCACTTTTAGCAGCGTTACCAAAGGCTCCTAGCAGATATAATCCTTACAAAAATATAGAGCTAGCTAAATTCAGAAGAAATCTGGTGTTAAAAAATTTATTTGATAATAATTATTTAAGCTCTGATCAATTCAAAAAACTTTCAGAAAAAAATATAAAACTAAAAAAAAGAAAATCGGTTTATCTTGAAAATTCAAATTATTATGTTGAAGATATCAGAAAGCTAATAGTTGATAAATATGGATTTGATAAAGTTTACAAACAAGGATTTACTATAAATACTCCTTTAAATTTAGATCTACAAGAAAAAGCAACTAAATCATTAAGACAAGGTTTAATAAACTTTGATATGAAAAAAGGATGGAGAGGGGCTCTATTAAATAAAAAATATTCTAAGAACTGGTCAAAAAATCTTAAAGATTATAAATTAGAAGATTCAATTGGTTGGGATTTATCGATAATTAAAAAAATAAATCGTTTTTCTACAGAAATTGAAACTTTAGATGGGTCTGAAGGTATAATAGAATTTTCATCTATCGATTGGACAAAAAAAAATTTTGAGGAAATTTTTAATGTCGGAGATATAATTTATGTTGAAAAAATTAAAGATAATAAATTTAAATTAAGACAACTTCCAAAAGTTAATGGAGCCATTGTCGTCATGGACCCGTTTACTGGTAGAATACTGGCTTTAAGCGGAGGTTTTAGTTTTAAAAATAGTGAATTCAATAGAGCAACCCAGGCATCAAGACAACCCGGCTCAGCATTCAAGCCTTTTGTGTATGCACTGGCACTTGAAAACGGGTATACACCTGCAACTTTAATTTTAGATGCACCAATAGTATTTGATCAAGGAGAAGATTTAAAATTATGGAAACCAGAAAACTATGGGAAAAAATTTTATGGACCTTCAACACTAAGAACTGGTGTGGAAAAGTCCAGAAATTTAATGACTGTAAGAATCGCACAAAATATAGGAATAAAAAAAATTGCTAACTTTGCAAAGGAACTTAATATTTACAAAAATCCAGAAAATCTTCTATCGTTATCTTTAGGTTCAAGCGAAACATCATTGTTAAAACTAACAAGTGCATACTGTAGCTTTGTAAATGGAGGAAAGTTAATTAACCCAAAATTTATTGATAGAATTCAAGATAGTGAAGGTAATACAATTTTTAATTCAGAAAAAAGAGAGTGTGATGGATGTAATTCAATTTCATATTTAAGTAAAAAAATGCCAAAAATTAAAAATAACTTTAAACAAGTTATGAGTAAAGAAACAGCATATCAAATGATTTCAATATTAGAAGGTACTGTAAAAAGAGGAACTGCAAAAAAATTGAAAGATTTAAATTTAGATTTGGGTGGAAAAACGGGTACGACAAATAAAAACACTGATACTTGGTTTGTAGGATTTTCATCTAATTACGTTATTGGAGTTTATGTAGGATATGATGAACCATCATCTTTGGGTAAATATGAAACAGGAGCAAGAACGGCTATGCCAATATTTAGAAGTTTTGTAAAAAATGCTGTTAAAAAAGAAAGCGCAAGACCTTTTAAGATACCCCAAGGAATCAAGATGCTTGTAGTCAACTCAAATACTGGCGAGAGAGCTTCTTATAATGATGAGTCGATTATTATTGAGGCTTTTAAAGAAAAAGATTTGGTTAATAATACAATTCAATATGGTAATGTAGACTATATATCAAAAGATAATATTTATAAATTTTATTAATGGAAAACGAATTTCAATCAGAAAAATTAAATATAGAAAAAATAAATTTAAGAGTTAAGGAGTTTCTTTGATAAGAAAGATCTGTTTAACAAGATTGAAATTTTAAATAAAAAAACTCAAGAACCAAACTTTTGGAAAAATAAACAAGAGGCTGAAAAAACTCTTAAAATTAAAAAGTCTTTTGAGATCCTGACTTCAAATTATAAACTTCATATCAATCAGCTCAATGATTTAACAGAGCTTTTTCATTTAGCAAACGAAGATAATAATCAGCAGATTATTAATGAAACAATTAATAAAATTAAAGAACTAAAAATTGAAGTTAAAAAAAATGAGATTAAATGTTTTTTATCAAACGAAAATGATAGGTTAAATTGTTTTGTAGAAATACACGCTGGAGCAGGAGGTACAGAAAGCCAAGATTGGGCTGAAATGCTAAGAAGAATGTATATTAAATGGGCATCAAATAAAGATTATAAATTTCAATTAATTAGTGAACACAAGGGCGATGAAGCCGGAATAAAATCATCAACAATTAAAATTAATGGGGAATATGTATACGGATACTTAAAAAACGAGTCAGGAATACACAGGCTAGTAAGAATCTCACCATTCGATTCTGGCGCAAGGAGACATACAAGTTTTGCGAGTGTATGGGTATATCCGGTTCTAGATGAAAATATCAAAGTTGAAATTTTAGAAAAAGATTTAAGAATAGATACATACAGATCTAGCGGTGCGGGTGGGCAACATGTAAATACTACAGACAGTGCGGTAAGAATAACTCACACACCTACAAATATTGTAGTTCAATGTCAAAATGAAAGATCACAACATAAAAACAAAGAGACCTGTATGGCAATGCTTAAAGCTAGGCTTTACGAATTTGAATTAAAAAAAAAAGAACAAAAAGAAAAAAATATTGAAAAATCAAAATCAGATATAGGCTGGGGTCATCAAATAAGATCTTATGTTTTACACCCGTATCGACTTGTTAAAGATAACAGAACAAATGAGGAGAGCTCAGATCCAGATAAAATTTTAAATGGTGAGATAGATAATTTCCTTGAAAGTAGTTTATATAAATTACATGTTTAAAAACATTTTAAGATTACTTTTTGCACTTATTATTATCTTAATTATATTTGTTTCGTATTTAAGTTTTTTTGGAATTAAAACTGATAAATTTAATCATTTAATAAAATCACAAATTCAAGAAATAGATAAAAGATTGGATGTAGAATTAAATAAAGTATTTATTAAATTAAATCTTAGACAAAAAAGTTTCTCTATAAATGGTAAAAATGTTAATTTATTAATAAAAAATGAAAGTCAACAATTTGCTAATGTAAATGTTTTAATGGGTTTAGAGACATTATTTAAAAACCAGAAAAATATAAAAAAAATAATAATTAATTCTAATAAAACTGAAGTTAAAAAATTGCTAAAATTTATAAGAGCATATAAGATAAATATTCCAGCCTTATATCTAGAAAATAGTATTTCTGAAGGAATTATTGTTTATAATTTAACTTTAGATACAAATAATAAGAAAAATAAACTTACATTTATTAATGGTGAAATTACAAACGCAAAAATTAATTTTTTACAAAAACAATTCGAAAATGTAAATTTAAAATTTGAATATTTTGATAAAAGTTTAAATATTAAAGACTTTAATTTAACATACGACAAAACAAAATTTCTAAGTAATGATATAAACGCCAATGTAAAAGATAATATAATAGAAATTAAAGGTGACTTTCAAAATAAAATAAATTTAAATCTGTTATCAAATTTATTTGATTTAGATATAAATAACTATCTTGAAAAAAATATTTTACTATCTTCAAAATCAAAATTTACAGTTTTGTTTAATAACAAGTTTAAAATAAAAGATTATAAACTTGAGAGCCAAATAAATATTAAAGATTTAAATATTGAGTTAAAAAAAATTGACCTTAAAAAATATATTTCAGATTTTAATAATAAAATAATTTTAAAAAATGGAGAACTTAAATTCAACCTTAATAAAAGTAAAGCGGTATCAGTTAATATAAAATCAAAGTTTGTTTTTAATAAAAACCAAAAATCTAAAGATTTAGTTTTAAAATACTCAAAAAATAATTTAGACGAAAAATATGAATTTAATATAGATCTTTCTGAAAATGATCTATTCATTGATTTAATTAATTTTCAGAAAGGTATTAATGAAGAATTATTCTTAAATATTAATGCATCGAAAAAAAATAATGAATATAATATTAACAATTTAAAACTATTTAATAAAAAAAATATGTTTGAACTTAGAAGTATTGAATTTAGTAAAAATTTTAAAATTAAAGATTTCCATTTTGTTAGCGCTAAATTCTTTAACAAAAAAAATTTTTTAAATGATATTTTAATAAAAAAAAATAATGAGAATATTAAATTAACTTCAAATAATTTTGATATTAGCTCAAATATTGAAAGCAGCCTTAAAAGCTCAAATGAGGGTAGCTTTCTAGAATTTTTTCATAACCTAGATTCAAAATTTGATATTAATGTAAAATCTGCAAGACTTGATGAAGATCATGATCTATTAAATCTAACAGGTAGTGGAATAATTAAAGGTAATAAGATCGATAAAGTCAATATATTTGCTAAATTTAATAGAAAAGGAAACTTCACATACACAAAAGATGAACTTGATGGAAAAAAAGTTACAACTATTTTTTCAGATATTGCGAAACCCTTCGTTAAAAAATTTGAATTTATCAAAGGTTTTGAGAACGGAAAATTAGATCTTACATCTACTGAAATTGAAGATGGTATATCAAAATCTGAATTAAGAGTTTATGACTTCAAACTTAAGGATATGCCAGCATTAACTAAACTTTTGTCACTAGCATCTCTTCAAGGTATAGCTGATCTTGCAACTGGGGAAGGCATTCGATTTGATGAATTTGATATGTTTTTTGATAATTCAAAAAATCTAATTAAAATTCATGAGATCTATGCTTTGGGTCCAGCTGTCTCAGTTTTAATGGAGGGATATGTGGAAAAAAATAAATTAGTTAGCTTGAGAGGAACGTTGGTTCCTGCCACAACAATTAATAAAACTATAGCCAAAATACCTTTATTAGGAAATATTTTAGTTGGAGAAAAAGCAGGAGAAGGTGTTTTTGGAGTTAGTTTTAAAATCAAAGGCCCACCAAGTAACTTAGATACAAGAGTTAATCCTATTAAAACTTTAACACCAAGATTTATTACGAGAACTTTAGATGAGATAAAAAAATCTAACTAATAACAATTTTAAAATGTTTTTTCTTACCTATTGAAAGTTTAAAAAAATTTTTACTTTCTAAATTAATTTCTGAAACAGGCAAATCATTTTCGATTTTAAGATTATCAATTTTTATACCATTATTTTTGATTATCCTTTTGATCTCACTTTTTGAGGTCTCTAATTTAGTTGATAGTATTAAATCAGATAAATTTTTATTTTTAAATTGATTTTTTTTAACTTCGAAAGTTGGCAAACCTTCGTCAGATGAATTATCATAAAAAATTTTTTTTGCTTGTTCGAAACACTTCTTTGACTCTTTTTCTCCGTGCAGTAATGCTGTTGCATGATTTGCCAACAACACTTTTAACTCGTTAACATCTTCATTTTTTCTTTTTTCTAATTCTTCAATAGAAATATCAGTAAAAATTTTTAAGAATTTGGTTAAATCTTTATCATCAATATTTCTCCAAAATTGCCAATAATCATATGGAGAAAGCAAGTCTTTATCTAACCAGATAGCTCCACTTTCAGTTTTTCCCATTTTTGTACCCGAAGCTAATGTAATCAAAGGCGTTGTAAGACCAAATGTTTCATTTGAAGAATATCTTTTAATAAGCTCTACACCATTTACAATATTTCCCCATTGATCCGATCCCCCAATTTGAAGTAAGCAGTTGTGTTTTTTATTTAGTTCTAAAAAATCATATGCTTGCAAAATCATATAATTAAATTCCATGTAGCTTAAAGATTGTTCTCTATCTAATCTTAATTTTACACTATCAAAGCTTAACATTTTATTTATCGTAAAGTGTTTTCCAATATCTCTTAAAAATGAAATATAATTCAAATCTTTAAGCCAATTATAATTATTAACAAATATTGGGGATGTATCTTCATTATCTGATATTAAAAAAATTTTTAAAATTTTTTCAATATTTTTTATATTTTTTTCAATAGCTTTTTCTTCAAGCATTTGTCTTGTTTTATCTTTTCCTGAAGGATCACCTATTCTTGTAGTACCACCACCAAGTAACACAATTGGTTGATGTCCGTGTTTTTGCAGTAAGCGCAAACACATTATTTGAAGTAAACTTCCAACATGCAGACTTTCCGCTGTACAATCAAAACCTATGTAGGCTCTAATTTTTTTATTATTTAAAACATCGCTTAAACCATCATTATCTGTGCATTGATAAAAATATCCTCTATCATGGAATTCTTGTAAAAATTTATTCATATAGATAAACTAGCTTATACTTATTTATATTTAATCAACAATCAATATGGATAAAACTGTTATTGCATTAGGTTTAATGAGCGGGACATCAATGGATGGCATTGATGCCTCACTAGTCAGATCAGATGGTGAAAAAATCATCGATATTATTGGTAATCTATATATCAAATACGACTCAGAATTGAAAAATAATATTTTTGAATTTAGTAAAAAAATAAAATCAATTAATGATTTAAAATCAAATGTTGAGGATTATAATAATTTAGAAAGAAAGATCACAATTAAACATTCTGAAATAGCGCAGAAAATATCCAACCAATTTAATACTAAAATTAATATTATAGGTTTTCATGGACAAACAATTTTACATAAGCCAAAAGAAAATTATTCAATACAAATGGGAAATGGTAAACTTTTATCACAAATATTAAACACAGATGTAGTATATCAATTTAGAAAAAAAGATTTGATTAATGGAGGAGAGGGGGCTCCATTAACCCCAATTTATCATCACAACCTTAAGAAGAAGTTAAAAATAAATGAACCTGCAATTTTTTTAAATATTGGTGGAATAGCAAATTATACTTTTTCAAAAGATAAATATTTTTGTGCTAATGATGCAGGACCTGGGAATTGTTTAATGGATTTGTATACTAAAATTACCAAAAACTTAGATTATGATAAGGATGGAAATTTAGCAGCCGCAGGAAAGGTTGATAGTTCTTTAATAAATAATATTCTTGATCACGAGTTTTACAACAGTAAATCAAATCATTCACTAGATATAAAAGATTTTGATATAAATTTTGTTAAAGGTCTGCCTTTGCAAGATGCTTTGGCAAATTTAAATTATTTTTCTGCAAGAATAATTTATGAAAATATAAAAAAAAATATTAAAGATAATTATATAATCATTTTATGTGGCGGTGGCAGAAAAAATAAAACTTTAGTTTCAAACTTGAAAACTTTATTTAAGGTAAATATTTTTATGATAGATGATTTTCAAATAGATGGAGATTTTGTAGAGTCGCAAGCTTTTGCTTATTTAAGCATAAGATCTCTTTATAAAAAGGAAATTTCATTTCCTAATACTACCAGAGTCAAATTAGCAATTACAGGTGGAGAACTTATAAAGTCTAATTAAATAGTGCAGATTCTTTTAATATGTATTTATTTAAAGATTTTTTCAAACTTTCTTCCGATTTAGAAAAAAAATGATTTGCATCAGCAACTTGATCAAATTGAACATTAATTCCTTTTTGGTTAGAAAGTCTGTTCTTCAATTCATTAATAGATTGAGCTGGAACTAATTCATCTTTTTTTCCAAAAATAATCATTCCTGAGGAAGGACAAGGACTTAAAAAACTAAAATCATAAACATTAGGCTGAGGTGAGACAATTATAAATCTATTTATTTCAGGTCTACGCATTAAAAGCTGCATTGCAATCAAAGACCCGAATGAAAATCCAGAAATCCAACATTGAGAATTATCAAAATTTTCTCTTTCAATCCAATCTA
>CEUZ01071834.1_pt1 | contig 34041 bp, 31 predicted proteins | sample 361511 | NCBI WGS metagenome assembly CEUZ01 (sample SAMEA2622822, study PRJEB7988) | marine metagenome | biome: marine biome (ENVO:00000447); feature: surface water layer (ENVO:00002042); material: "saline water (ENVO:00002010), including plankton (ENVO:xxxxxxxx)" | depth 5 m | reverse complement strand
AAGCAGGGGAAGCAGCGCTGGAAGTGGCGCAAGAAGAAGTTGCGACGCAGGAAGGCATCGCGTAAGCGCGCCAAGGTGTGATTCCTGAGCAATTCAGGACAGAGTTCAAGGTTAGTGCACATTTTGCACCAGCATGGGCTTGCACGAATATGGCGAGAGGGACCGTCTAATCGAAACCTTCTCGCTTAATCTGGTGATTCTCGTAGTACTGTTAATTCTCGTTCTCACGGGTGATTTCACAGTTCAGTCACAAGATCGAATTGGTGGCTCGCGATTCATCCCGGATGTAATGCTGGCTGTGTTCAGAACACTTGCCGCCGGACTGTCTCTTTTCACAGTAGTCAGCATCTGCCTCGACCCAGAGGGTGGGCCATCAATTCCATTGTTCTATGAGTCTCGTGAATGTGCGGAAGCAGTGCTGTTTGGAATCCACAGGCTGGCCGCGTTCACGGTGTGGAGTTTCATCGCTTTCGGCTTCTATTTCTCGCTGGCGGCACTCGCCTCTTGGGCCCAAGTTTTCGGGTGGACAGTACCATCGTGGCTAATCGCAGTGATACCCCCGCTGTTCTCAATAGCATGTGGAACTGCTTTACTGGTTTCAGTGATTGTGACCTACTACCTGATTCCGAACAATCTGGAGAAAGGGTTCGATGTCGCGAAGTACTTCCTTTGGTATGAGATTGTGATGCATAATCTGAACGTCATCCTTCTAGGTGCCGATTTGGTTCTAGGTGGAGTGGATATCACTCTGGGCATGATTGCCTTCCCTGTACTATTTGGTATCGCATACGTATTCTTCGCTTACATCTACGCTGTCTATGGTGGTGGCATCTATCTGTACGATTTCCTCGATCCAAGAGTCAGTCGTGCACCCTATATCCACATCGGTCTTTTCGTAATGATTGCTTTCTTCTATTCCATTGCCCTAGTTTTGGACGCTCTTGTAGACTTGAATATCATTGTCGGTGGAATTGGAGTTGCTCTTTGCATCTACTCAATAGTCAGATTCAGAGAGCCCGTGCGAACGGGCTTTCTCGATTCATAGGGTCTACAGCTCTGAAACCAGATTTCTGAGTGCTGATTCGGGGTCGTTAGCCTTAGTCACTCCACTTGCCAAAAGGACTCCAGAAGTTCCCAACTCAATGGCCGTGGCGACATCGGCCCCGGTCTTGACTCCAGCTCCACACAAGATTCCCACCTGCTCGCTGACTTCGCGAACTGCTGCTGCGGTTCCGCTCACTATTTCAGGGTCGGCACTGGTGACAGAAACCTCTCCTCCAATCAACTCGGGTGGCTCGACTGCGACATAGTCAGGGACTAGAGCGGCCAATGCTCTGGCCTCGTCAATATCTGCTGCGCAAGCGCAGACCTCGAATCCCTCCGGAACTTGGTCCAGCAGCATTGCTACATGCTCAATGCTAACCTTGTGCTCAGCGTGGTTAATCAGAGTCCCAGAAGCTCCTCTCTCGATTGCGGTTGTGGGGTGAAGCCAGCCTGTGTTGGAGCCGAATCCGACCGGGTCTAAATGCTGACACCAGACCTCCAAATTGGGAGCTGCATCCACCACTGCGGATAGATCAATTGCTGAGACAGATGCAATCATTCTGGCATCAGTATCTATTCCTGACATGATGCGTGCTAAATCCTCTGCAGCAGCGCCATGCGCTGTCTGGTAGGTCTTGAAGTTCACAACAACAAGAGAGTCGCTCACGGTATCGCGAGCGAGAGCGCCCCTTTGACGGTGACGGCTAACAATCACTCAGTCAGATGTGATTGACAATCTCGCCACTCATTACGGTGCCTGCAGGGATTGTTGCTCCCTTGCCAATCAAGCAGCTTTCCAATAGGCAATTTCCCTCTATTACTGCCCCCTCTAGAATCACAGAGTTGCGAACATTGCAACCTTCTGCGATGGTTGCTCCGGGGCCGATTGAGCTACCCGAGACTCTTCCTAAGCAATGTGAGTCGGAACCCAACCAAGAGTCGTCTTGTACGGAGCCGGATGAAAATCTATGGGACGAGATGCAGGCTTGGCTGGCCTCGACGAAAGACGTCGGAGTTCCAGCATCGACGAACATGCCGCCGAACGGGAAGCCATTCAGGGCCCCAGATGCGGCAATCTTCTCGTACACATCTCTCTCTATGCTGTGGGCGCCTTCGGGCATCAGGTCGAATATATCGTGCTCAAGGAGATATGTGCCTGCATTGATAAGATTCGAGAATGCCTCCTCGATGGGCGGCTTCTCTTGGAATCTCATGATCTTGCCAGTCTCATCGATATAATCGGCAACCCCGAACCGCGACGGGTCCTCGACCTCCCACAGTGAGATAGTGGCGATCCCTCCGTTGCTTGTGTGAAAATCGAGCATCTCCTCGACTCTGAGACTTGTAATCAGATCTCCGTTGATGACGCAGAATGTACCCCCTGACAGGTGCTCGCGGCAGTTGGCAATCGCCCCGCCTGTGCCTAGGGGTTCCTTCTCTTCGACAATTATCACTTCGTATGGTAGTGGAATGCCATCGAAGTGCTCGCGAATCTGCTCGACCCCGTAGCCTGCCGCAATCAGGACTCTGTTGACTTGTGACTTGGGTAGTACATCCAGCACATGTTCAATCATCGACTTGTCCAGAATGGGCAAGAGAGGCTTAGGTATGCTCTCTGTCCAAGGGCGTAGCCTTGTCCCGAAGCCTCCAGCTAGTACGATGACATCCATGGTTGGTCGTGCGTGCGGCTGCGTTTGAGCACTTCGCGTCTGCGACATGCACAATCGCGATGCGTATCGTTGAAAGACGGACTTGGTCTCGGGCGGGCGTGAACATCCACGAGTACCAAGGTAAAGCACTGTTCAAAGAAGAGGGTGTGGCCGTGCAAGACGGTGTTCACTGTACCACTGTGGAACAGGCTCTAGAAGCCTACGATACTCTGGGAAGCAAGGTTGTCGCTGTCAAGAGTCAGATACACGCGGGCGGGAGGGGCAAAGGGAGCCTCTACTGCCCGGACACGGGCGATTTGATGATGAAGGGCGGAGTCAAGATCGCCTTTTCGCGCGAAGAGGTTGAGACCTACGCCAAGAACATCCTAGGGAATGTTTTGGTCACCAAGCAGTCCGGCCCGGAAGGCAAGATGGTGAACAACCTATACATCGAGGCTGGTTGCGAAATCGCGCATGAGTATTATCTCGCCATCCTCGTCGACCGCGAGGAGGATGCCATCCTAGTGATGGCTTCAACCGAAGGCGGAATGGACATTGAGGAGGTTGCAGAGAAGACGCCTGAGGCCATTCACAAGGCTTGGGCCGACTCATCTGGGCAACTACCTTCTGGAGCTGCCAGCACTATGGCGGCATCTCTCGGGCTCACGGGTGTATCGCAGGACTCATTCACAGATATGCTTGGGCGTCTGGTTTCCATGTTCGTCAGCAGGGACTGTTCGATGATTGAGATCAATCCTCTGGTCAGATCCAGTGATGGCTCGATGATTGCACTAGACTCCAAGGTCAGTTTCGATGACAATGCCTCATTCAGACATCCTTGGAGGGCAGAAATGAGAGATATGTCTGAAGAGGAGGAAGTTGAGGTCAGGGCCAATAAATCCGGCCTGTCGTACGTCAAGTTGGAGGGAAATATCGGTTGTCTAGTCAACGGTGCGGGATTGGCAATGGCTTCGATGGACGTCATCAAACTGTACGGAGGTGAGCCTGCAAACTTCCTTGACATCGGAGGAGGAGCGAACAAGGAGTCAATCACAACCGCCTTCGGAATAATCCTCGAGGACCCCCACGTCGAAGGAATACTAGTGAACATCTTCGGCGGAATCATTCGCTGTGATATGGTGGCTAGAAGCATAATCGACGCATCCAGAGAGGTCGGACTTTCCGTTCCACTGGTTGTCAGGTTCTCTGGCACCAACCACGTCGAAGGAAGGGGCGTGCTGGAGGAGAGTTCGCTAGAAGTCACGACTGTAGGCACACTTGCAGATGGTGCTGAAGCAATAGTAGCTGCAATAGAGGAGGTGCGAGCTTGAGTATCTGGATTAACGAGGCCAGCAAGGTCCTAGTGCAGGGAATTACTGGCAGTCAGGGAACTTTTCACGCCACTCGAATGGTGGAGTACGGGACCGATGTCGTAGGCGGAGTCACTCCTGGGAAGGGTGGCCAAATGGTTGAACTGCCTGGCCGGGAAGTTCCTGTCTTCGATGGCATGTCGCAAGCCGTGTCTGAGACCGATGCTGATGTCAGCGTAATCTACGTACCAGCCAGATTCGCAGCCGCTGCGATTATCGAGGCTGCTGATGCATTCAACGAAATCAAGGGTGAAGGGCTAATTGTCTGCATTACAGAGGGAATCCCTACCCTTGACATGATTCGATGCGTCGGACACATCTCGGATATGCCGGGAATCAGGCTGATTGGGCCCAACTGCCCAGGAATCATCACTCCGGGAGAAAATGGAGGTTGTAAGGTTGGAATCATGCCTGGATACATCCACGCCAAGGGCAGAATCGGAATCATCTCGAAGTCTGGAACACTCACGTACGAGGCTGTAGCACAAACCATGAGTGTTGGTGAGGGTCAGACCACATGCATCGGCATCGGAGGCGACCCTGTCAGCGGAACCGGATTCATCGACTGTCTTTCTGCCTTCGAGGAGGATCCCGAGACAGAGGCTGTGGTGATGATTGGTGAGATCGGCGGTACAGCCGAAGAAGATGCTGCGGCTTGGGCCGCAGACAACTTCAGCAAGCCGATTGTCGGATTTGTGGCCGGAGCAACAGCTCCTCCAGGAAAGAGGATGGGGCACGCAGGAGCTATCATCTCTGGAGGCAAGGGTACTGCTGAGGAGAAGTTTGCCGCCTTCAAGGCGGCTGGCATTCACATCGCTAGAGATCCGTCTAAGATTGGAAAGGTCCTGCTACGGGTTCTGATTGAAGCCGGGCTGCGAGAGTCTTAGATGATGTGTCGGCTGAGCCGATACGAGGAATAGTATGGCCGAGTTGCTGGACCCGGAGTTGGATAAGATACTCGAGGGGACCTCGAGGTCATTCTATCTTAGCCTCAGTAAACTACCATCGAAGATTCGTTCTCAGGTCGGCCTGTTATATCTGCTAGCTAGAACCTCTGACACCATCGCGGACTCCGAGCGAGGATCAACGGCTGACAGACTAGCCTGGCTCAAACAGTACGGTGGCTTCGTGCAAGGCACTGGAGAGGAGTTACCCGACCTTGGTGAGTTAGCCGCAATACAGCGGAATCCCGCCGAGGGTCGCTTGCTGGAAGTAGTCGATTCATCGGTGGCGTGTCTAGATAGTTTCTCCGAAGAGGATAAAGAACGAATTAGGCGCTGTCTGGAGATTATCATCAGCGGCCAGACTCTAGATTTGGAGAGGTTTGCTGATGCTAGTCCTGAAAACATGGTTTCACTACATGATGACTCAGAGTTGGACGACTATGCCTATCGCGTGGCGGGTAGCGTTGGAGAGTTCTGGACCAGCGTCTCTCTAGGGCATCTGTTCAAACTCGGAGAGGAGGATGAGCGCAGGATATACGAATTGGCCGTACGATTCGGTAAGTCTTTGCAGATGATCAATATTCTGAGGGACATTCCAGAGGATCTGGCGATGGGGCGATGCTACATCCCTTCTCCAGCATTGTCTGAAATCAAACTGACACCAACTGATCTTCTCGACCATAGAAACATCGAGAGTTTCAGACCGCTTTACTATCAGTATCTGAATCTTACAGCAAGTCATCTAGAGGCAGCAATAGAGTACATCGAGATGCTTCCTCATTCACAGTTCAGACTACGGGGAGCATGCATGCTTCCCGTGCTGATTGCATACCGTACCTTGGAGCGGTTGAGAGATGGAAATGTACTCGACCCGGCCGAGAGAATTAAGATTTCCAGAGAGGACATCAATCAGGTCCTCAAGCAAGTTGCATTGGCTGTTCCGTTCCCGGGTTCGAGTACTAAGTTGCTAAACAAAGCCAGAATTACGGGTCGTAGTTGATTATCGGCATACTGCGCTCTTGTTGGCGAGTTGATGCATGTCTCACGCGCCCGAGGGTGAGTTTCAAAGGTGGGCTCTAGTCGCTAGTTGGCGAGCAGTATGCCACGGCAGCAGCAATCCGAATCGTCTCTGGGGAGCCAGGGGTACGATGAGCGTAGCATATCTATGTACGACTACGAGGATGTTCCTGCAACCGGATTGGAGAGAGTTCGATCTGCAGTCGGCATCACCAAGGAAGCTGTTCGTGCAATCAGTATAACCGCACTAGAGGCAGTGAGAGAGGGTGCCATTTTCATGGGTGTAATCGGTTCAAGAGGAGAGTTGGTCAACCCATTCAGGCACATCGATGCAGCGATTTGGACAGAGCCTGAAGTTCCCCGAGATATGATAGATACTGCTTACGATTATTGCGAGGAGCTGACTAGAAGAGAGGCCGGCAATTTCTACCACTCGTTCAAGTATCTGCCAGATGAGGAAAGAAGGTCGATAATGGCATACTATGCATTCTGCCGAAGGGCTGACGATATTGCCGACGGGGATTACGAAGATAGTTTTCCAGGAGGTTCGACTGATGAGCCAGAGTCAGTAGACTACCGTGAGAAGATTGAGTTGCTTAGTCCCGGTCGTCCAGTAGTCGAGCGTTCCACGTACAACGACAAAATGTCGCAATTGTTCTACTACAGAAAGAAGCTATCCAGCGCTTACGACGAAGTGACTTCTACTGACCCTATCTTCATGGCGATGAAGGATACTGTAGAGAAGTACTCTATTCCAAGGCAGTTCCTAGATGACATGATTAGCGGCATGGAAGATGACTTCCACCGTAACAGATACCAGACCTTCGAAGACCTGTACTCATACTGCTACAGGGTTGCCTCGACTGTCGGTCTAGTCTGCATCGAGATTTACGGTTATGACGACCAGAGTGCAAGGGAGTATGCTGAGTCTTGGGGAGTATTCATGCAACTCACGAACATACTGAGAGATGTCGCTGAGGATGCCGAAAGAGACAGAATATACCTGCCAATTGATGACCTCGCGAAGTACGGAATCACTGAGGATGATGTTAAGAGCGGTAGTGCACTACTTGAGCATCCTGGCTGGAAGCCATTCGTCAAGGAGTACATCGACAGATGTCATCAATACAGAGAGAAAGCATTCAAACTGCTCCCGCTGCTTGACCGTAAGTCGAGGTATTCGCCTGCGGCGATGGCAACTTTCTACAAATCGATTCTCAGTAAAATCGAGAAACTCGATGGTGATGTTTTCAGCGATAGGATTCAACTTTCTAAGGCCGAGAAGATGATCTTCGCAGCGTACGTATACGTCCGCTACCGCTTCCTCGCACTCTGAGCAGAAGCGGCTGCCGACGGCTAGCCAATGGAAGAAGTATTGAGTGATTCATCGCGGGGTAAAGAGCATGAGGGTTGCAGTTCTACTTGAGGAGAGATGTAAGCCCAACAGCAACGCCTTCGCTTACCTGAAGAAGTACTCAGCGATGTGCGACAGAGAATGCATACAGGTAGAGGGTTCAAAATGCAAGATTCTGGAGACTGCCTGCCCAGTTTGCTTCACACGGGCAAAGCACTGTCCGGATGAGGCAGTGAAGATAATCAATCTTCCAGAGGAGTTAGATACAGATTTGACTCATTCCTATGGAGAAAACTCGTTCAGACTATTCAGGCTGCCATCACCTCGCCAAGAGCAGATAGTCGGAATCCTTGGTCCGAACGGAATAGGGAAGTCAACGGCAATCAACCTCCTATCTGGAACATTTACGCCAAACTTAGGCGATTGGGCCAATGAATCACCCGATTGGGACGAAGTCATCTCCACATTCCCTAGGGGTGAGTTGAGAGACTACCTCGGCCTAGTGGCTGCTGGAGAAGTCAGTATCGCAGTGAAGCCCCAATACATCGACAAGTTACCTAGGATTTTTGATGGGAAAGTTAGAGAATTATTAGACCGGGTTGACGATCGTAAAGAAATCAAGAAATATTCTGAAGTGATGGGGATTTCTCATATCCTTGAAAGAAAGTTGGGTGGCCTCTCTGGAGGAGAGTTGCAGAGAGTAGCAATCTGCGCGACACTCCTCAAGGAGGCCGATGTATACTTCTTCGATGAGCCGTCTTCATACTTGGATATCTACGAGAGAATGAGGATGGTGGGGGTTGTCAGAGACCTAGTAGAGAGAGGCAAGAGGGTGCTCGTAGTTGAGCATGACTTGGCCATACTTGATGTCCTGTGTGATTTAGTTCACGTAATCTACGGAGATAGGTCAGCTTACGGAATCTTCACTCCACCTAGGCCAACAAGGACTGCAATTAATGCCTATCTCGATGGTTTTCTACCAGAGGAGAATGTCAGAATTCGGAACAAGCCGATACAATTTCTGAGAGGACGAACCCGTGGAGAGGAGTTCGGCACCCCCATTCTCAAATGGGGAGATATCGAGAAAACGCTGGGAGATTTCAGCCTGAAGACAGGAGAGGGGGCGGTGAAGTCTGCAGAAGTTGTAGGAGTAGTCGGGCCAAACGCCACTGGGAAGACGACTTTGGTGAAGATAATTGCCGGTGAGATTGATCCCGATGAGGGATGGTGCACGATGGATGCTAAGGTATCCTACAAGCCCCAACACGTTCGATCTGAGTTCAATGGAACAGTGCAAGAATGGCTCGATTCAGAGCTCGGAAATAAATGGAGAAGTGGAGAATTCCACACTCAAGTCATACGGACACTGCAAGTCGACAAGATGCAAGATTTGCAGGCGACAAAACTTTCAGGTGGGGAGCTCCAAGCAGTTAGCATTGCTATTTGCCTAGGAAAAGAGGCTGATTTGTACTTGTTCGACGAACCTAGTGCCCATCTAGATTCCAATGCTAGAATGGAAGCTGCAAAGGCAATCAGAAGAACGATGGAAAGTAATGAGAAGGCGGCCATGGTGATCGATCATGACACTTACTTCCTAGACATAGTTAGTGACTCCATATTGGTATTCCAAGGCGAAGGAGGGAATCATGGGCAGGCTGTTGGCCCTCTTTCGCTTCGTAAGGGCATGAACCTATTCCTTTCCGATGCGGATGTCACCTTCCGCAGGGATGTTGAATCTCATCGTCCAAGAATAAACAAGCCTTTGAGTAGGAAGGACCGTGAGCAAAAATCATCTGGAGAATACTTCTACTCTGACTAACATCGACCATTGGATTATTGAATGTTGAATAGGACGTGACAATGTGACCGAGGAGCCAGTCGAGGACCCTGAGGTTGAGGTTATTGAAGAAGAGGAAGAGGATTCTATCACTGCACTAGAGGCTAGATTGGAGGCACTCGAGAAGGAGTTACAGTACTCCGCTGCTGAAATGGTGAATGTCAGGCAGCGGGCTGCTCGTGATCGTTCGGATGCAATCAGATACGGCGGGATGTCTCTAGCCCTGAGGATGCTGCCACTGCTCGACAGTCTTGAGAAGGCTCTAGAAGCCGCAGACGGAGACGATCTAGAGTCTCTAGGAGAAGGAGTCAGGCTCACTCTCGAAGGAGCTAGGGCTGCTATGGAGTCGGAAGGAGTCGTAAAAATCGAGGTGGGCTCTAACTTCGACCCCACCACAATGGAAGCCATTGCCACAGTACCAGTGCCGGACGGAGGAAAGGCAGGTTCTGTAATTGAGATTGTTGAAGTCGGGTACATGTACCATGACCGTATCCTGCGTGCTGCTAGAGTGATAGTGGCCGAGGATGAGTGAGTGGCGACCAATCTGATTGATCCAGACATAAGCAAGGCGCATACTCTGCCTTCACGATACTACTCGGATGAGTCATCATTCGCGGACATTGTCTCGGGTTTCGGCGACTGTTGGCATTTTGCCGCGCATGAGAGTCAGTTAGCAGAGTACAACATCCTGCCGCTAGAGCATATGGAATCCCTCGTCGGGGAGTCAATGCTGCTGGCTAGAGCTGAGGATATCAGATGCCTATCGAATGTGTGTACACATCGTGGGATGCTGGTCGCTACTGAGGCATGCAGTGCTTCCACTCTGAGATGTGGCTATCATGGTCGAACCTTCGGGCTGGATGGTTCCTTCCGAAACATGCCAGAATTCGAACAGGTTGAGGGTTTTCCAAGCTCCTCTGACGACTTGGCATCGTTCGACCTGAAGCGCTGGAGGGGGCTGCTATTCGCAGGTAATAATCCAATCCGGTTCACAGATTGCCTTGAGGAACTAGAGGCCAGAATCGGATGGATGCCGATAGAGTCGTTTGAACACGACCCAACACGACATCGCTCGTACGATATCAATGCCAACTGGGCGCTATACGTAGATAACTACCTCGAGGGTTTCCACATTCCTTTTGTCCACGGGGGCTTACACGAGGAGCTTGACTATGACTCATACAGTACTGAGTTATTCGAAGGCGGTGTGCTTCAGTTAGGTATTGCCCGCGATAGGGAATCTTGCTTCGATTTACCTGAATCTTCTCCTGACTACGGACGTTCGATTGCAGCCTACTACTACTGGCTCTACCCGGGCTTGATGCTGAACTTCTATCCTTGGGGGCTTTCAGTTAACTTAGTCGTGCCACTCTCAGTTGACCGAACCAGAATCATCTACCATGGATTCGTATGGGATCGTTCAAAATTAGGAGAAGGAGCAGGGGGAAATCTCGACAAGGTGGAAGCTGAAGATCAAGACATCGTGGAGGCGGTTCAAAGGGGAGTGAAGTCAGGAGCATATGACAGAGGGCGTTATTCACCAACTAGGGAAACAGGAGTTCATCACTTCCACAGAATGCTAACTTCATGACGGGAAATTGATAACCCATGCTGGCATGAGGCGGAGCATGAATGAGAGAGCGAAGTCGAGAATCGCCATATTACTAGTAACATGTATGCTTCTTTCTGGCTGTGCCGGTGATACGGATATCGAGGAACCAATCAGCGAGGACATTCCTGGCTGTATGGATGAAAATGCAGAGAATTACAATCCTGATGCAACAGTTTCGGACAGATCCTGTGTTTACGCCGAGCCTGAGCCTGAGGGGCCCGACGTAAATCTGGACTCGAAGTCCGAGTTCTGCGATGATGTCAACCCTCACCACTGCATGCTTCCATTCCCAGCGCCCGCCTTCCTAGTTCAGGATGAGACAACGATGACAGGCTACAGAATCGATATTTCGGGCGAGGCGATTCCCGATTCGGGGTCGGTTGAATCTGGTGCGTTCCATATGCTAAACAGATTGGACGGATACAGTCCTTCAACACAGATTTTCACAACCTTCGATGTCGTGCCAGACATCTCCGGACTGGCTGGCCACAATAGCATCGGAAATTCTCTGAGTGACAATCACGAGACAGTATTGATCAATCTGGAAACTGGAGAGAAGTTACCTCACTGGGTTGAGCTTGACCAGAGGAGCCAAGATGACGAACATACCTTCGTTTATGTCCGGACGGTAGAGGGCCTGAACCACGATACTTCTTATGGCGTTGGATATAGGAATCTGATTGATGCCGATGGTAATTCGGTAGAGGGTTCGCAAGCCTTTGTAGCCCTTAGAGATGGATTGAGTACTGACTCTGAACAGATTGAGGGCCAGAGGAGTCAGTATGAGTCTCTGTTCGAAACCCTTGGAGAAGCAGGCGTGGACAGGGCCGATTTGCAAGCGGCCTGGTTCTTCCATACTGCCTCCACTGCATCGATTCTGCAGGACATGGTTGCAATGCGTGACGATGCAGAGCAGCGTTTGGGAGATGAGGGAGTTGGGTGCAATATCACTGAGGGAGGGGTTATCGACAACTACGGCGAGGATAATACCACATTCAGACTGATTAGGGCTACGGTGACAACACCTCAGTACATGGAGTCGGATTTCCCTCCATCCTCTATGCGCAGAGATTCCTCGGGAGCGCCTGAATTCATCGAGTTCAGAGAGGTCGATGTGACAATTCTGATTCCACAAGTCCTAGCAGACGAGGGCAACTCTGGTCTGATGACCGTGCTCGGTCATGGATTCATGGGTAGTGGAGACGGGATGGTAACTGGCTCTAGGCACAGTGCAAACATGACAAGCAGAGTGATGATTGGGACGGACTGGAAAGGTTGGAGTCATGACAATGACTACGATGCATTGACTTACTCCCTAATCAATGTCGAGTACTTTCAACACCAGCAGGAAAGGCACATGCAGTCAATCATCAACAATCTGGCGATGATTAGGACTTTTTCAGGTGTGTGTTCGGACATTTCGGAGTTCCATCATGAAGGGGTGAATCTGGTCGATGTTTCTGATATAGACTACTACGGCGTTTCATTCGGAGGCTTACGTGGCCCTGCGCTGATGGCGATGGTGCCAGAAGTTGATCGAGGAGTTCTTTGGGTAGGGGGGTCGTCCTTCACTCACCAAATCGAGAGGTCTACACACTACACCAATTTCGATGTTCTGTTCTCAGAGGTTATCGCCTACCCATCTAGGAACGATAGGGGGATTATGATTGCAGCAATGCAGTCACTATGGGACTCCACAGATGCTGAAACATTCCTGCCATTCCATAACGAAGGATGGTCGGGAATGATCCATCCGTTTGAGATGTTATACATCACCTCAATGAATGATTTTCAAGTTTCTACACTGAGTTGTGACAGGGCTGTCAGAACAGCAGGATTGAGCAACTTGGAGGCTTCTGCATGGCACCCTTGGGGGGTTGAGGTAGATTCTGGTCCGTTCAGCGGATCCGGAGTGGTTTACTTCGACGGGGGATTCCCTGCAGTTCCAGAAGGAAATCTGGCCGGATCGATGGATTATCACAGTCAGGCTCACGGTGCCCTAGGTGGACTACCCGAAGCCTACAACATGGCCTTCGAATATCTTGATTCAGGACTCATCAGCGATACTTGCGAAGGTTCCTGTACCTTCGTAGGAAGTTGGTGATTAGCCGACCGGTTCGCCGCCCTCGCCCAAGAAGGCGAGGCGTCGCAGGGCGTCATTTCTGACCATATATTCGACTACAACAGACGGTACGGTCTGAGACAACACGGCTCTTACCGCTTCCTCGTCACCGATGGTGGAAAGCATTCTAGCGGTCTCTCTGACTCTCCAACCCTCAAAGCTCTCACGATTATCTAGAGGTGTTGTCATAACTTGCCATCCCGCTTCTCCATAGAGTTCTGCAGATGGGGCATCGCTGGTGAACAAAACACCGGCCATACCGTGATATTGTTCGGCATGAGCGACCCAGTTAGGAGGATCTTCAATATCTGGAATTGAAACTATCTCTGCATCTTGAATGCCTGATTCAGATAACCAAAGCTCGATCATAGTGGACCTCTCATCTGAACTCCACGGGTTCTGCAGAGATTCCTCTCTGTTCGAAGAGCCTATGGCGATGATGAGGGAGTGATTATCTGCGTTTTCTCTACGCCACTCCTCTGCAGCAATGAGAAGTGATTCGTGGCCGCGATGGAAAGGTTGGAAGCGCCCGAGAACTACAATTCCCGGCGAAGGGGGCGACTCAGGAGGAGAGGGGGTTATTGGCAACTCACTCAAGCCTCCACCTCCATCAGATTCATTGGTGAGCCTGAGTCAAGAGTCCAAATTGGTGGCTCGAGAAAATCCCTTCCAATCAATATTGAATATCCTTCTTCTCTGTGACGCTCTAGGAAGGAGAACAGAGAATCGCTGGAAGACCTGTGTGCTTCCATTGTCGGAAGGATTCTAGGATCCTCAGAGGGCTCCATAGTCTCGCCCAATTCCTGCCTCCTATTCATCCAATCAAGGACCACTGCCTCCGAATACGAAACTCTGTCTGAGGTAGCTAGGGAGTCGGATAGTTCTGACCACATATTGTAACTTAGGAACTCGGCTGCAGAGATGTCCCTATCGAGCATTGGCTCGACATAAAGGAATAGTCTGGCCTCCCAGCATCGCCATTCCCCTAAAGAGCACCAATGGGCTAGATTCAGTGCCAACTCGCAGGTAGAATATTCATCCAGATTCTGATTAGCCAGATTCTCAGAGCGTTCAATCTCATCATTGGCATCGAACCACTCGAGTATGTCTCCCTCGAGGTCGACATCGAATGGTCGATGAAAGCGCGGATCAACAGAAGGACGGAGTTCCCTCAGAGATTGTGAGTCCATCCCATCGAGCAATTCTCCAAGTGGCATGGAGTGAAGGTTTCGGAGGGCAGTTCTGTCGACCAGTTGCAGTATGACGTCGGCCATCGGCTCCCCTCATACTAACCAATGGGCAGTACGCAAAGAACCCTCGCTCGGCTTTGCTGGGCGATGAGATGCCACCGGATTCAATAACTCGGGGCCGGGCGTCGGATTCGCTGAAAGAGCAGGAGGGAGTGACTTGGCCACTATTGAGGAACAAATCAAATCCCTAGAGGATGAGATTAGCAAGACCAAGTACAACAAGGTCACTCAAGGCCACATTGGCAAACTGAAGGCCAAGATAGCCGCCCTAAAGGCACGCAAGGAGAAGGCACAGGCTCACGCCAAGTCGAGCGGCGGGGGCCCGGGATTCGAAGTCAAGAAATCTGGTGATGCGTCGGTTGCTTTGGTCGGATTCCCGAGCGTTGGAAAGTCCAGCTTGATATCGCAGTTGACAGAGGCCGAATCTGACATAGGAGAATTTGCATTTACAACTCTGACTTGCATACCTGGGCTAATGGAGCACCGTGGCGCCAAGATACAGATTCTCGACCTACCGGGTCTGATTAAGGGTGCAGCTGATGGAAAGGGAAGAGGAAGGGAAATTCTGAACGTCATCCGCAGTACAGACATGGTCCTGTATGTAGTTGATCCGTTCCAAGAATCTCATTTCGACATCCTAGACAAGGAACTTTGGAAATCTGGGATGAGGCTGAACCAACTACCTCCTCAGGTATTCATCACTAGGACCAAGCGAGGGGGTATCGTTGTGCGCTCGACTGTAGAACAGACTAATCTTACCGAGGAGGAGATTCAGGGCATCGTGCGCAGTTTTGGAATCGTCTCTGCTACCGTAACCCTGCGTACCAACGTCACAGACGACCACATCGTCGACACACTCGCAGGTAGCCGCGTCTACAGTCGCGCCGTGGTAGTTCTGAACAAGATAGATTTGGCCACAAAGAAGGACATTAAGAGGACCAGAAGTATGCTGCCTGAAGGCTGGCCAGTGCTTGAGGTGTCTGCCAAGACGGGAGAGGGTATCGAGGCTATGAAGGACTTCATCTTCGATAACCTTCATTTCATGTCGATATATCTTAAGCCCCAGGGCAAGGAAGCAGATTTGGTCGAGCCTTTGATAGTCAAGGATACCTCTACTGTGCGGGATGTTTGTGTCAAACTGCATCGTGACTTCGTGCGAAAGTTTCGGTATGCTAGAGTCAAGGGGCCTAGTGCCAAGTTCGATTGGCAGCGCGTGGGTCTCGACCACGTTCTGAAGGACAAAGACTTGCTCACCATCATCGTCCGCAAGTAAGTCCGCTAGCGATGTATTCACGAACAGTACGCCTACACGATGCATGGACCAAGTATCAGGGGATGTCCTGCCTCGGGCGGCCTTGAGAGGTCTAATCGAGCACATGAGGCGGAGGCTATACCTGTTAGGTGCAGTTTTCCTAGTTGGATTCGTAGGCGGCTACCCTGCCGCAACAGAAATCATCGAGTGGCTAGTCGAAAACGATGGATACTTGCCGGAAGGTGTTCACATCATCATACTCCAGCCTATGGAGGCTGTGTTACTCAGACTGAATATTGCGGCCAAGATTGGTTTGGCTTGCGTGGCCTTAGCGATTCTGATGGATTTCGGCTGGAACGGTCGTAAAATTCTGTCTGAAGCATATAGGAGGAAGTTCGTACCAACTGGTGGCGGAGTGGGTGGACTTCTGTTCGTCCTGTTTAGCATGACAGTGCTTGCGGCGGCGGGTGCTGCTTACTCGGATGGAATCCTAATCCCTATGCTTCTGGAGTATCTGTCTGAAGATGCAGCGGCTTCTGGATTAGAATCAACTTGGCAGTTGCAGGCTTGGATTGGCTTCATCGTCGGCCTGTTCTTCGCCTCAGTAGTCGGATTCCAAGTGCCCTTAGCCGTACTCTTGATGCTGCGATATGAATTGATTGAGAGAACCAGCATTACTGAGAATCGGGAAATCCTGTGGTTCTCAGCCCTTGCATTCGGCGCTCTTCTATCGCCCCCGGACCCACTCTCGCTCTTCCTAGTGGGTGGACCAGTATTGGTGCTGCTAGAGGTCGCACTGATTCTGGACAGGATAACTACTCGGGGGTGATGCCTCGATTCTTTGCATCCTCGGCCCTAGCTGCGGCTCTGCCATCCTCAACGTCGACCATTCGCATCATGTACGCACCGATTAGGATCAGCAAGGAGATGCTGAATACTCCAACCCTGCTATCGAACATTACGGTCAGTGTAGCGTAAATAAGGGGGCCGATGAAAGCGGCAACCTTTCCGAAGAATCCGAAGAATCCGAAGAATTCGGCACTTCTTGTCTCAGGTACCATCTGACCGAAAATACTTCTAGAAAGGCCCTGAGAACCGCCAAGAAGGGTTCCCATACCACAGCCTAGGATGAGGAATTGTAGCCCTACACTGAGGCCCAAAGGCTCCCAGACAATGTCTCTAACAGTGCTAGGAATTGAATCCAATGGGCCATCTCCTAGACTAGTAGGGTGGTCGATTCCTACTGAGTTGGATGAGTCCAGTGGCCCACCAGATACGCTAGCACTGAATCTTGTATCTTCCATTGAAGTCAGGAATTCTTGGATAAGCGATTGGTCGCTGGCCTCAACCATGTATGGATCTTCAGCAGAACTGCCCCACTTCCAATCGTATATGCCGCTACTTTCGCCTATCTCAACAGGGAGAATACTGGAATAGGCCTCTGCCCATTCTTGCTCATTGAACTCTTCATCGGAAAAGTCAGACTTCTGGGCTATGCTGTAATCAAAGTTGTAGTTCATGTATGAAACGTAGCCACCGGCCACACTGAGTCTGTCTTGGAGCCATCTCTGGGATTTTTCCGAGGGGTTACTCATGTAGTCGTTAGGATCTGTGCCTGCATCAATTTCTTCCTGATTTGTGTACCAATCTCCATCGACATCGTCATCGTATGAATCAGCGATTCCATCTCCATCAGAATCCCACTCAAAGAGAACATCATGTTGGTCGTGGGAATCCAACGACAGTGGGGCGAATGCGCAGGCGGCGAAGCAAAGAACCACCCAGCCGACTAGGGATGCGCTAAGGGCCTTCTTTGTCCCCCACCTATTTGCCAATTTAGTGAATCCTAGGGCACTTGGCCAAGCCACGAATTGTATGGCCAAAATGGTCACCATTAGTTCAGTAGTTGTGACCCCTAGGACGGTTGATCCGAAGACACCGCCCAACGCAGTTACGGTGTTAATTCCGTCAATGAAGAAGAAATAAGCAAGCATGTAAATGAACAGTGTTCGGAACTTGCTTACTTCCTTCAGAGTCTGGATAACTTGTCGATAGGCTGACTTTAGATCGATGGATTCCTCTTCTCCCTCCATTGGGGGCTCTGGGACATACTTGAAGGTCAGAAGGGCGAACCCATACCACCAGATTCCTGCTGAAGCTAGACAGAGTCTGATAACGAAGTCTCCACCGATTCCCAATACTAGGATGAAATGTACCAGCAGCAGAATTCCTCCTCCAAGGTATCCATACGCGAATGCGCGGTTAGAGATATCATCCATCTCTTCATCGGTGCCCATGTGTGGCAAAAGGGCATTGTAGAACACCCCAGCACCGTTGAGTCCTATGTTTGCGAGAAGGAAGAAAACCATCATCCAAACCCACTCAGAACCTCCATACAGGAAATCAAAACCGATTAGGAATGTTGAGCCTGCTCCAAGATAGGTCAGATACTTCAGCCAAGTCATTTTGATTGGCTTTTTGTCGGCCATTACTCCAAATGCTGGAGCCAAGATTGCAACCAATAGGGTAGCTGCGGCTACAGCATATGCCCAAACGGCATCTCCGGTCATATCGATATTGCCTATCGTAGTTGTAAGTCCATTCGCCTCAAGGAACAAATATGCGTACCAAGCTGGAAGAATGGCTACTGTTGTGCTCGTCTCGAATGCCGACTTTCCCCAATCATAGAATGCATACCCCCTGACTGCTTGAGGGTCTGATGCGCGGTCCAATTGTACTGTCTCTGACATGGTCATACCTACGGTGCGGTGAAGGAACAAGGGTTTGAGCATTGGGGCTGTAGAGAAGAGACTACGTCCGTGCATTCTTGGACTTGATTCGTCTCGTGATGCCAATGAGATGGGAGCAGCCTCCCGAGAATTCGCTTGCCGCTCTGGCCCATGGCATGCAAGTGTCCGACGGAGTTGAGTTGGATCTCAGACTATCTGCCGATGGTGAATTAGTGGCATTCCACGACACGAAGACAGCAGACGGCAGGTATCCAGAATGTGAGGATTCGTCTTCCTTGCCTGACTATGTCTGTACTCTCGATGACATTCTATCTGAACCCGACTTCACCAAGCCTTGGCTGGAAGGTTCTAGATTTGCTTGCATCGAGCTCAAAACTCCTCATCCGAGCAGCGGAAAGACTGGATGGGTGATGTCAGGAGAGGCTAGAACCGAGCATATGTGCAAGATGATTGAGTTGGTCGATGAAGCGCTGGAATCTCTGGATATAGGGAGCTCGAGTACAGTAGTCTATTCATTTGAGCCTAAATTGCTCAAGGCAGCAGGGAGGACTGATAGTAATCTGCGCTTCGCTAGGTTGGTCCCCTATCTCAGGCCGTGGGGTAGCAGTTTCGTAAAGCGGGTATTCGCTTCACCCTACTTCATAGGGCTATCTTTGCCAATGCTGATGCGTCTACAGAGAAATGTCGGCGCGCCTATGCTGCCTGCAGCTCTCGATTATCTCGACGGGCCAAAACGACATTTTACCATCGGCACGACCGTAGGCCTTGAAGGTAGACAGTTGACGAATCTGACTAGAAAGAGGAAGGGGTTCCCTGTGTATGTATGGCCTGCGAAGCTTCGGGTGGAGCGCGCCCTTCTGGATGCTGGCTTGACTGCGATTTCGGATGAGTTGTCACCAGAGGTCACTACTTTGCCCACCGGTGGAGCTAGGTGGCTGAGGCCTGCAACCAAGCCACTGAATGAGGAGCAGCAGAACAAGTTAGACAGGACTGCGACTGAACATCATTCATCAGTTATTGGCGAGTTGCAACAGGAAGTCTCTCCCTGGCAGGAATTGTCAGATTCAGAGAAGAGAGTATTCCTAGAGGCTTGGAGGAAGAGGTGGCTTTGGGAACGAGATATCGATACTCTGATGTCCGAATCGAGAGAATCGAACATGCCTTGGGAGGTTTCTAGAATCATAGGTCACAGAGGAGCCGGTCGGACCTATGGTACCGGTTGACTACTTTAGGCGCTGGTGTGGCTGCTCTCTGGGTATGTACTTAGGCCGGTAAATCGGTGTGCCTCTGCCGTCTCTAGCACTTCGCTCATCAAGAATCTGTGCGCAGATTCCAGCAACTCGAGCCCAGCCGAAGAAAGTGGTATAGTAGTCGGGCTTGCGAAAGCCGACAGAATGCAGAAGGCTTCCGCTTGCTATGTCCACATTAGGGTACGGGTTGCTGATTTTCGGAATCTCCTTTAGTATAGGAGGAACAACCTCTCTTAGGGCTGTCACAATCTTGTAGTTCTCATCCTCAGGGCAAATCTCTGAGCCGAGTTCGATCAATAGGCTGGCTCTGGGATCTTCGGCCCTGAGTACTCCATGTCCAAATCCGTAGATTGGCCTCTTAGCAGCCAACTCCGAGCGGACGAAGTCCTCAATCTCTACAGGGTCTGAGGTTCCGATACGCTGGACAAACTCAAGACAGGCCTGATTAGCCCTACCATGAAGTGGCCCTGACAGGGCGTTCATCGCACTTGCAATGGATGCGTATACTGAGGCGCGACCAGATGCGACTGCCTTGCCTGAGAATGTTGAGAGGTTTCCTCCTCCATGATCCATGTGCAGGATGAAAAAGAACCTGAGGACGCGTTCCATCCTCTCTGCCTCCTCGGCCTCAACGCCAAGCATATGGACGAAGTTCTCAACTAGGCCCAACTCTGGCTTACGTGGCCTAAGGTCCTCTGGCTTGCCACCACGGAGTAGGAACAGTCTTGCCATCAACTCGGGCATGCGGGCAATCAGATTCATTGAATCAGACCTAGTATCTCCTGTAGAGTCAGCCGCCCCTAGTGCCATGATTCCTATTGCCAGCCAATCCATCGGGTGACCACTGCCCGGAGTGAGCGACTCTAGAACCCTGAGTGCCCCGGTTGGCATTTCTTCTGCTCGGTGAGCGAGCTCTGCTCGGAAGGTTGCGGATTCCTCTTCAGTCGGGAGTCTCTTGTTCATCAGGAGGTAAATTACATCCTCCTCTTCCAAATTGGCCAAATCGCCAACCGGATAACCGACATAATGCACGCCTTCTATCGGGTCAACGAAGGAGGTTCTGCAAGTGCCCACAGGCACCCCTCGCAGACCGGAGTCTAGATTGGCCTCAGTGATGGTGAAAAGTTCGTCATCGTCACCCATGTTATCACCTAGCATTAGACCTAAAGAGTAGTCAATGATAACTCTTCGGACAGTAGAATCCAGAAACCTGAGTTGCATAGCGCGTTGCAATACATGCTGAGTTTGTACCTAATTGAGCTCAAATCTCCCCGGAATGGTGAAAACATGAGTGTTTGCAGTAGTGCTCGTGACCGATTGGCGAAATAGGTTGGACGAGTTGGACTCGGAGCACCGCCACATGCTTGAGGGCGGGACTCTTAGCCAATTGTTTCTACGCTACCCACTCTATATCTCGCACCCGATATTCATAGGCTCTTTCTATGGCTTCCTAGTAGGTTTGACACTTCTATTGCCTTACACATACTTCGGCAGTATTGACAACATTCCAATCATGGAATCACTCAGAGATTGGGGGATACAGACTCTGATGCTAATCACTCTATGCTCCTTCCTTGGTGGATCATCATCAATCATAGCATCGATATCAAAGCGCCCGCCGATTAGACTGGAGAATCGCAGAAGGTTCCTATTCCCTTTCCCATTCATCGGACTGGCAATCATCTCAGTCTCGATGATGAACGAGATTCCAGAATATGCTATGTTCGCAGGTTGGGTGTGCTTCATTCTACCAGGTCCGCTCTATGTGCACCTATCATATGCTCCGAGATGGAGGATTATCGACAGATTAGACCGCGATCTGCGGCCGTTTGAAGGAATGATCAGGACAATCGACAGTCCTGATTCGGAAGAAGTTGTTGTTACCGAAGACGACGAGTTGGAAGAAGTCGTTGACGAGAGTTGAGTCAGTCCGAATCCTCGAGGTCGTGGATTCTCTGTCTAAGTGAGTCGGGCATCGGTGTGCTCTTGCCTGCACCATAATCGAATACCACGCCAGACACGGTCCCTGTGGCAACCAACTCTCCTCCGCTGGCCTCGCTCGTGATACGGTAACTCATCTCAAAGGATGAGTTTCCAATGCTTGTAACCGTAGTATACACGGTTACCGTATCAGGGAATCCGACGGGTAGCAGGTAATCGGCCTGTAGACCAGCCAGAATAGGTCCGATTCCCTCTGACTTGTGTAATTCATCGAATCCGCAGGCGACGAAGTAGTGCATGCGTGCAGTCTCCATCCATGTTAGGAACTTAGTGTGATTGACATGGTTAAGGGCGTCGAGGTCGCCCCACTGAACTGAGATATTGCACTTGATTGGCCAGCGTCCCAGCTCAGACATCGCCCGGACCTCCGGGTATTTCTCTAGCTACCAAGTAATAGAGGACCAGTCCTGTTGCCACTGCCATTGCACCCTTCCATGCACCGAGCTCATCTGCAGGTGGCAGTAGACCTGCCTCCTGGGCCCAAGATAGTACAGCGAACATAATCCCAAAGGCCGAAGCCAATAGCCAGAATACCAGTAGTCTATCACGTCTCTTTTCTTGCATTTCTATCCCTCAAATCAATCCCAATTGTCGGCCACATGAATCGAACTTGACGAGTACCTCATCGAGATCTTCACGCGACAAGCCAGCAGACATCTGAGTCCTAACTCTAGCCTGATCTCGAGAGACCATCGGGAATACGATAGCCCCCGCCATCACACCCTGTTCTCTCAGTGCGGTTGACAGGTCTTGGGCCAGAGAGCTATCGCCGCACATCACAGGAATAATCGGAGTCTCGCTCATCCCTGTGTCGAATCCAAGTGATTCTAGTTCACTGCGGAAGTAATCTGTGTTCTCCCACAGCCTTCGTACATGCTGAGGTTCTGTCATCAGGACTTCCACTGCTGCTTTCTGCGCTGCAGCAACTCCAGGGGGCTGACTTCCGGAGAGTAGCCATGAACGACTGTGGTTGAGAGCGTGTCTCCGTACATCCTCAGAGCCAGCCACGATTCCCCCCTGGACTCCCAGCGCCTTCGAGTAAGAACCGATCTCAAAGGTTACTCTTCCTTGAAGGCCAAAGTGAGCGACTATTCCGCGACCATCTCCGAGAACTCCCTCCCCATGGCAGTCATCGACGAACACCATTGCATCATGTTCCTCGGCGAGTTCGGTAATCTGGTCGAGGGGTGCGATGTCACCGTCCATGCTGAATACACCGTCGGTGATGATCAGCTTCCTCTCACTGTCCTTATGCTGCTTTAGGGTACTCTCGAGAGCGCTCATGTCATTGTGCTGGTAAACAGCCCTCGATGCCTTGGTCAGTCTAACTCCATCAATTATGGAACCATGATTGAGCTCATCGGAGATGATTACATCCTCGGGCCCCCGCACGAGTGTTGGGATAAGGCCGACATTTGCTGTGTATCCAGCCGAATAGATGAGTGCGGCCTCGACTTCTTTGAATTGGGCGCAAAGCCTCTCAGCTTCGAGATGCAAATCCAAAGTGCCTGCAATCGCCCTGACTGAGCCTGAACCAGCCCCGTACTTGCGAGTTGCTTCAATCGAAGCTTCGACGACTTTGGGGTGCGTCGCCAGATTGAGGTAGTTATTGGCAGAGAGCATAATCATCTCTTGGCCCCCGACTATGCAACGCGGCTCGCTTGCCGACTGCAAGGCTGGAGGATCCCAGTCGAGGCCTTGTGAGCGTAACTCCTCGTAACGCTCGCGCATCCACGATAGGTCCGCTGCCATGTCACGCAGAGTCAGTTCAGGTTCATTGCTCCATCGGAGGTCGGCCCTCGTCTGTTGCGTGTGCTTCATCCGCTATGCCCCCTACCGAGGAGCATGGCCGTAACTCTCACCGTGCTGGGAATCGCTCAGGACGGAGGTGTACCGCATGCTGGTTGTGCATGCTCGCATTGTATGGATGCGCACCGTGACCCGCAACTACGCAGACATCCAGTCGCATGCGGTGTGCTAGGTGCAGATGGTAGCATGCACCTAATCGAGGCCAGCAGGGCGCTACCTGATCAGATGAGACTGTGGTCGGATTCTCTAGGAAAGGATGGAGTGGTCAGGCCAGATAGTGTGAGTCTGACACACGTGCACATCGGACATGTGGATGGACTCGGGCAGTTCGGCAAGGAGGTCATGGGATCCAGTAATCTGCCGTTTTATGCAAGCAGCTCAGTCATCGCCGAGATGGGGAAGCGAGAGATGATGGCTCCATTCAGACCGTCGGAAGTGGTCGCAATGCAGGGGTTCAAGCCATCCGAAGACTGCGGTTTCGAGTTAATCTTCATCCCGGTCCCTCATCGCGATGAGTTTGCAGATACTCACGCTATCTTGATCAGGGGTTCAGATAAGTCGGCTCTGTTCCTGCCAGATCATGACAAGTGGGATTCTACTCTGGCCGAGCACGGTGCGGAGACAATTCGTGAGTGGTTATCTGACCTTGGAGTCGATATCGCTCTGATTGACGGTTCATTCTGGGACTCGGGTGAGCTCCCCGGTAGAGACATGAGTCAGATTCCACATCCTACTGTCTCAGAGAGCCTAACGAGGCTCGAAAACAGACAAGAAGGAGATCCTGAGATTCACTTCATCCACCTGAATCACTCGAATCCGCTTCTCAAAAAGGGGCATGAGTACGATGAGTTGACAGGTAGGGGTTGGGGAGTCGCTTGGCAGGGTCAGCACTTTTCGCTTTGACTTCGTATAAGGAACATTATGAGCGGCCGCCCTAGGGAAGGGGTGTGCATCTGACAGGAGTGGTATCGAGTGGGCTCGGACGTGCCCATGTATTCATGGCCCAGCCTCACTATCAGGATCAGTTCAAGTCGGTACTGGGAACGGGTGCTTGGCCTGGCACCCTGAACATCGAATTGTTTGGCGATAATCTTGCAGAATACAGGAGTCTTAGGGCTCTGGCTGGCCTTGAGGAAGGAGAGAAGGCAGAGGGGGCCAAGGCCCTCAGGGTGCATGGCTTCGAGCGCTCGGGCAGATCCTTCGGAGGGGCCACTGCATTCAGGGCCGAGATAAGCCGTGGCGGGGATGAGTGGATTGGCTGCGCCGTACTGATTCCGGACTTGACACGCCATACCGAGATAGCCGAAGTGATATCTCCCTCATTCCTGCGCGAAGCGTTGCCCTGCGAGGATGGAGATGATGTCTTCATCAGGCTTGTCTGAGTAGTCTCATCCACTCCCTCTCCAGCAGTGTCGACATCTCCAGACGGGCGAGTGAAAGCCATCTAGTGTGCTGTCTGTCATCAACCGTAGGTGCGGTAAACCAACTCGTATCCGGCAAAGAAGAGTCGATTAGGTCCGAAGTATGGAGATTCTCAATCGACCACAGCATGAGGCCCTCGGAAGGAGATCTCCCGAGGTCGACAGGGATATCGGGCCTTTCTAGGGCCGAGTGGATGTCTTCGATGCTGTTCCTTCCCGAAGCCACGCCTGAGATTGCGCTTGCCATTCTGCGGACTTGATTCCAAAGGAATGCCCTTGACTTCACGGAGATGCCGATTATTCGACCCTCTTCGGTCATCCACGGGATGCACTCGTCAACGGTTCTGACTGGGTTCTTTCCCTCATCGATGCGACACAGGTTTGTGAAATCGTGCTGACCCTGCAAGCACGAACACGCCTCGATGAATGCACCCTCGTCCAACTCTCTGGGCCAATCCTGAGACAACTCGGTGCGATACAGATAGTGGCGAGAAGTTGAGTGTCTTATTCTCATTTCTTCGGGTATAGCCTTGGCACCCCAAGCAACCATTCCTACAGGCAGATTGTCATTCAGTGCTCTCAGAAGATTGGACTTCTGAATTGGGCCCGCTACCTCGCTTGGCAGGTTGATTCTAGCTAGATTCATCCTCACGCTAACTCCGGCATCTGTTCGGCTCGACATCTCAAGACAGTTAGGCGTCCACCAGCCGAGTCTCTCTAGGGCCCTGACTAGAGAACCTTCAACGGTTCTGATACCGGGCTGTGTCTGAGAACCATGGAAGGAATCCCCATGATAGCCTAAGGCGACCATCACACGGTCGCTGTCCAAGCAACTGCCTCCACTAGTCCTCGGCTAGGTACTCTGTAGCCTCTTCGGCGGAGGGGAAACCTAGGCCCAGAAGCGCGAATTCGATGGAAACTGGGACATACTGTCTTGCGAATGGGTGACTTCTGTCAAAATCCGTCTTCAAGTCTACAGAGTCGATTAGCATTCGAGCGGCCTCATACAGATGAAACGAGACGTCGACCTCGTCGCTGGAAGCGCCGAGATCACGCAGTTTCTGAAATTCTCGAACTGCCATAGGGATGCGGTCAAACTCGAGCAGAGCGTTTGCATGCGCTGCGAGGTATTCTGCGTTATCGGGAGCAAGTGACGATGCTTTGCGGAAGTATGCGGCAACCTGGCCCTCGTTGATACGATCGTTTCCATTATCATCGATGTTGCCGTTCTGCTGAATCTCAAACAGGGCCGACTCAGCCCATCCATGGTAACCGGTTGGGTCGTCGGGGTTGGCCTCAACATGAGACTCAAAGAGACTCATGGCTCCCATGAAATCACCTTGCGTGATATGCTGTGCTGCTCTTGTCACTGTGTCTTCGTCACTCATCCTATCGCCTCAGTTCCGGCTTGGTGGGCCGGAGGTTATGAACGGTGCGGCGGTGCTAATGTAAGATGCCCCAGGTGTGCTCAGCGTTCCCAACCATCCACTCATAGTCGTCTCTCGTCCTCAGACCCTTCTCATCTAGGATTGCTATCTTGAGTACCTCCAGAGGGTACTCATTGTAGGTGAGATGGCTGACCATACCCGCGCGCGTGGGCTGGTCGAAGGTCCAACGGGCCCTGCTTACTGCTCTGACTAAGATTGAAATCTGAGTTCGACCATTCCAAATCCTGACTTTGAACTTGGGCAGCGGATTGCCGTGATTGTCTAGCATTGGTTCTTCTTCATCGGGCTCCAAAACTTCGACCTCACAGCGCTTGAAATTCTCAGTTCTATCTCTTCTGGCATCGTGGAAGATTCCTGTTCCGATAGCAGGAGTGCGGAAGAAGTCTCGGAGACGCCATGGCTTGTCGTCCATCGAGGTCATCCCAGGAGTGATGTGTGGCCTGAACCAATCAATGTAGGAGCCGTCGTCGAAGTGCAGCATGCCCCAGAACCACGGAAAAGAGGGGGCTTGTACTGAGACCTTCTGGAAGTAAGCTGTGCCTTCGAACTCCTCTCCGTCAATCTTGAGATTGAGTTTCGAACCCTGTAGCCTTAGGATATCATAACCCATGTCAAGACCGTATACGTTGTTCCTATAGGTCAAGGTACTAGGAGGACCCCACCAAGGTGTCATCTCGGCCTCGAAAGAGGTTGGTGCACCATCAGAGCGGGCTTCCTCATCACTAGTCAAGCAAAGCCAGAAACCCTTGTTCCCGGGCCTCATCCCCAGAGAGAAGTCCTCGTCTAGAATTGGTACGATAGCACCTGTACCCTCGCCAGATCCGTCTGCGGGCCAGAGAGGGTGTTTGTCATTGACCAAAGCCATCCTGCATTCTCTGATTACCAAGGGCTCGAACATACGCTTGCCATCATACCACCAAGCGCAGACCATACCGGGGATGACATGTCCTCCGTCCTCATCGATTGACATCCTAGAACCAGGCTTCCACCAATGTCCATTGACTCTGATTGCTGGTGTCTCCTTGGTTGACCACAGAATCATCAGTTGTCTAGAGCGTTTTGGATCATCTGGATCTGGTACGAACATAATCACCCAGTACCACCACCAAGAGAGTCTCGGAATTGGGGGCATGACATCGAGCCTCCACAAAAGCGAGAGGTCGCCAACAAACTTCTCCATCTTCTCCATGCATTTACCTCACATGATTTCGCGGTTCTTGAAACTGGATTGGCCTATGGCCATCATCAACAGAGTGATCATGATGAGAACGGTGCAACTAACAAATAATGCAGCGACCGGACTTTGAGTTCCAAGTGTGTGGACCGGTGGTTGCCAGAAGAATGGCAGTCCAGACTCGAGGTTGAACGCATCAGCAATCTGAGCATACTGCAGAGTGTCTGGCCAAGCTATCAGGACAATGGCATCAATCAATTGCAATGCCCAATGAGAGATTGAAAGCATCGGTATTGTTGAGTCCGGCAGAGTCATAGTAAACAAACCCATAATGAATTCCCAGATTCCGAGGATGATGCAGAAGTAAACGCCATACTTGGGAGCGATCAAACCAATGGTATTGTACAGAGCGCCATAGGCAGCCAATACCAAGATAGTGGCAAATCCCACCCCCAACCAAACCGGATAGTCGGATAGACGGACTATGCTGTCTCCTGGGGCGATTAGTGAAGTGATGAATGCCATAATCAGCACAAGTACGAGAATGTAGGTCCCGGCTAGTAAGAGATAACCAAGTAGTCGGTAAAGGATGAATTCAGCCCTGTGAATTGGCTTGGAGAGTAGATAATGCAGAGTCTCGTTCTCAGTCTCATCTCTGATAAGGCCCAATGCTAGGAAGAGTGGGATGAATATCCCCAGCATCATCACGAAGGCCATCTTTCCTGTACCGATGATGAAAGTCCTGTGCACCATCTCTCCCTCAAACTCGCTCTCAGCTGGATCCTCATTGACATTGTAATCTGCCCTGATTTCTATGATTTCATCGCCATCGGCATCTAGTATCCAGATAACGTCGCACGGAATTCCGTTTCCGTTGTCGTCATTCTGAATTGCAAGGCAATCTCCGTCGTCATCGATTTCCACCCCTATATCGTTTACATCGATTCCATTCCAGTCAATTCCGTCCTCGTCTATGTACATTGAAGCTGGCTCGGGTTCCACATATTCCTCCACAGTGAAGATGCCCCATTCCATGTAGGAATTTCGAGGGACATTGACTGTTCCCGATGCCTTGAATTTTCCACTAACGAAATAGGAGCCGTCATCGTACACACATGCTGACCCCCAATCAATCCACCAGTCCTCTGTAGCATCTCCCTCCGGGCAAGTATCTACCTGGCTCCAGTCTACAATGCCTGACCATCTATTGCCAGTATAATCTACATCTATCCACTCTGACTCTAGGAATCCGCTGCCGTCCCATGTTTGATTTCCAGAGTGGATTCTATCGTCATCGTTCCAATCGATCTCCCCTGTACGGACATAATATCCTGAGCCAGGATACGACTCACCGTCCCAGTCGCTGGTCCCGTACTTATCCTCTTGACCCCTCGGATATCCATCATTGTCCCAATCCTCTGAGTCGCCATCATTGTCTATCGGCTCGAATTCGTCCCTGATGCCATCGATGTAGAATGCCAGTAAGAGGGCCATGACGAGGGCGCCTACTGATAGGACAACCCAGGTCGAGACACGATGTCTTAGTTGCCTGATTGTCAGTTCAGTAATGGCTCCCGCTTTGCGGTCCATTCTAGTCCATACTGATTGGGCTAATGTTCTGCCCTTCTCATCCATCACGAAGTCCCCCCTATCAGATACCCGAGTAATGCCTCTAGATTGTCGTCCGGGTTGTCAATGGCCTCGACTGGGACGCCGGAATCAGAGATTACACGGGGCAGAATCTTGTGGGCCGCTGACAGATCATTGGTCTGAATCTCTAACTGGCCCTCGTTAGGGAAGCGAACCCCGTATACTGGGTCCTCGGCAATGAATTTGCTAGCGAGTTTTCGAGGGTCTTCACATGTCAGAAGGATGCGATGCGGGTGCTTGTCGAGCAATCCTCTAATGGCATGAAGGTTGCCAAGGGCGAGAAGTCTGCCCTCATTCAGGATTACAATCTGCTCGGTTATTCTCTCTATCTCTTCGAGGATGTGACTCGATACAAGAACTGTCTTGCCCTGAGAACCAAGTTCCCTGATGACGCTCATAATGCTGGTTCGGGCTATTGGGTCGCATCCATGCAGGGGCTCATCTAGAATAATCAAATCAGGGTCGTGAACCAAGGCATGAGCAATCTTGACACGTTGCCTCATGCCCTTGCTGTACTTTCCTAGCTCCTTGTTCTGAACATCTGAGAGTCCTACGAAATCTAGGACATGCTCTGCCCTATCTATTGCCTCCTCTCGAGTCATTCCATGCAGACGAGCAAGGGTGGAAACAAAATCGAGAGCAGTCATCCAGTCGTACATCCTCTCAGATTCGCTAACATAGCCGATTCTTCGGTATGGGGCTGGATTGACCCAAGGATCTTCGCCAAACAGTCTGATACTGCCCTGACTAGGTTTGAGTCTGCCCATCAGCAGCTTGAACAGGGTTGACTTGCCGGCCCCGTTGGGACCCAAAACTCCCGTCACACCTCCATCAATTGCCAGAGAGACATCGTTGAGTCCAATGACTTGATCATACCACTTCGAGGCCTGATCCACTACTACTGCAGGTGTCTTCTCACTCATTCCCTAGTCACCTCCAGAGAGCCCACTCTGAAAGTCAGTAGAGCTACCGATGCAGCATTGTACAGTAGCATTGAGACTATTGAGAAAGCGAGTGGGTGGTCGTAATTCGGCGCAATCCCAAGTAGCCATTGACCTATATGGGCAAGTGAATCATACGGACTGAGAACATACAGAATCGATGTATCGAACTGTGAATCAACCAGCAATGCAAGTAGTTTGGTCCCATAGATGACGCCAAGGAAGGCGATGGCTGCGAAGAATCTACTCTGACTAATGCTAGATAGGGCTAAACCAATCGAAGTATAGGTAATCACCACTAGAATTCCTGCAATCAGTCCTCCGAGGAACATGGGCAGAGTGTCAACCAGATATGCCCATCCCTCTCCGTTGAAGACAATAGCGGAAGTATAGTAGACAAAGTATGAGAGTACGATGACGAAGCCTAGAACTACTGCTACGCTGATGTACTTCATCACGGTGTAGTCAGTCCTCGTAACCGGCCTTGAAAAGTAGATGGCGCTGGTCCCGAACTTTCTATCGTCAGAAATCATCCCTCCGACCACTAGCGCAGTCAACATGGGCCAGCAGCACAGGTTCTTAGGGAAGTAACCCAAAACCTGCCCCCACAGATTGTATCGATTAATTCCCCATAATCTCGAGAATGTATCATTCAAAAATCCATCACCTGAAAGAGAGGCAAGGAATAGCATCAGTACCGGCAGAAGAGAGTACAGCAGGATGACGAATATGGAAAGTCTGACCATTGGGTGGTAGTGCCTGTGGCCCGTGCCTCTGAATAGGCCGTAGACATGGTGCCTGAAAATCGCGTAGTTCCTAGTCCATCTAGGGCCGAGTTCTCCGTCCCATGGGCGGTAAGACTGCTCGAACAGGGTGCCGACGTGGGCTTCTGACTTGGCTACTATCGCCTTGGCATCCTCGTCGCCATCACCAGCCCCATAGGCCACCTCCATCCGAGTCTTTGTCCCTTCAAAATCGAGGTCTTCATCAGGCAGTTTAGTCACCTCCTGTGTGAGACTCAGTCATCAGATCGGAGGTTCCCTTGACTTCCGTTCCAAGCTTATCCATGATGAGCAGGAATATGTCTTCCAAATCGGGGTCATACTCTTGCATCTGACGGACTTGAACCTGTGCTGAGACCGCGGCATTGATGATTTCAGAAGTTGTAGATTCATCCACTCTGATGACTCTCAATACACGTCCCATTCGGCGCACAACTAAGCCTCTCGACTCGAGTTCTTCCTGCATCCGACTGGCACCTCCCCAGACAGAGATCTCAATCTCCCTCTCGACTTGGCTTGCAAGGTCGTCTATCCTACGCTGTACGACAATCTTGCCCTTGTGAATCATCACAATCCTATCGCATACATCTTGGACATCGTCCATTACGTGACTACTCATCAGAACTGTTCTATTTCCCTCTGTGACAGTCTTCTTTAGTGTCTGTAGCATGAAATCTCTAGCCCTCTGGTCAAGGCCGTTAGTGGGCTCGTCACAAATCAATAAGTCCGGGTCGTGTACTAGAGCGCATGCCAGTTTGGCCGCCTGCTTCATCCCAGTGCTGTATGTCTCAATCTTCCTGTATCTCTGATCCTTGAGCCCCACATACTGCAGTACTTCGTGGGCTCTCCTAGTCGCATGGGCCGGGTTCATCCCCAGTAGCTCCCCGGAGTATCTGACCTGGTCTACTCCCGACAGCCCGGGGTCCAATGCATCGTATTCCGGCATGTATCCAATTCTAGATCGAATCTTTTCGCCCTCGGTCCTAATGTCATAGCCTAAGACGGTACCATCGCCCGACGTGGTCGTGATTAGGCCTAGAAGGCATTTGAACAGAGTCGATTTACCAGCACCATTGGGGCCTAGAATCCCAATGGCTCCAGGAGGGATGTCTAAGTTGATGTCATCGAGGGCTAGATGAGGACCGTACATCTTGCGAAGATTGCGAGATGTGATGACTGGTTCTGTTCCGGTCGCAGGGTCCATGGGGCACCTCGACTCCTATGGAGTCGATTATTGCTCAGCGATTCGTCACTTGAACTAATCCCTGTCAAAGTCCTCTCAATCGCCCCTGAGGGCACCCTCACGGACTCTAACTGCCACTCCTTTTGAAAGTCGGGCCATTTCTCTAGGTGTTGTGACGGCTGTCCCATGAGCGACCAAGGTCCCTTCGTCGTCCACCACTAGGCATGGCTGTCCCGGAATCAGGTGAGGATCGGCTCCGAGGATGTATCCATGCATCACATTGCGCCCCCTTCCAACGAATGGTATGGCGTCCTCAAGCAGTCTGACTCGGGGAGTTCCGGGATGGTCGCTGGGAGGGTCTGAAATTGGTTCATCGAATAACGCAGGAGGTATTGGGTTAGAGTTGAGTCTGGATGCTCCTTCCAGAGCGAGGCTGATTCCTCCATCGGTCAGTCTCGGAGAGAGGATATGCTGATCATCGTTGAAGACATTGACAATCCGGTCGGTATTGGAGCGTCGAACTTCCATTTCTCCTGTCAGTTTGCAGGCCTCAAGGGGTGGGACAGCGCATAGAACAGACAACTTGTCCACGATTGAGCATCTGTCGAGCCAGTCTCTGACTTCTGAGTAGGCATCATCCTCAGGCACCTCGGTGGGCATCATCCTGACTAATGGTATGTCGTGCAGTCCGAGCTCTTCGAGACCCTCCAATATCTCCTCATCTTCATATGACTCCATCCAAGTCTCATCGGAGCACTCGAGATGGCACCATGGAGATACATCCTCCATGCTGAAAGGGATTGGCCCGAGTGGAGTTGGAATCATGACTACACTTCGAGGGTTTTCTAGGAGTGAAGCGACTGCTGCACCGAGTGCGGTGTTGCGCCAAGGAGGGGGTGCGGATTCAATCAGCACGACTCTTTCCGGGTCGCCATCACTGCCATTCCACCAAGACCCAGGCACTCTCCATCGCATCGAAAGCAGAGCATGCAGATGCAGTATGTGCGGGCGGGAGCCTACATCCTCGCTGAGATCCTCTCTACCCATCCTCACTGGATTGGTGGACGCCAACATTTGCAGAGCGGTCTCGCCGGATGGTTCTTCTGGAATCTCTTCCAGTTGGTCCAAGATCCAAATGAATGCTTCCCTCAACTGCGGGTTAGCATGGCTCCGTCTCTCTGCTAATTGCCAGATTCGACCTTCTCTCACCGCCTCACGGCATCTAGCTAGTTCAGTCTGAGTAACTTCCAAATTGTGGTGTGCGAGCAGGACTGATCTCTCATCATTGTCCATCGCTCTGACTTCTTCTGGAGTGTGCCCGAACAAAGCCGCAGAGGATACTGGCCACTCTGTCAGCCCCTCGAGTTTGATTGTGCCATCAGGAGAAAGGAGTCGGTCGTCTCGGGCAAAGAGTGCGTAAGCCGCGCTGTCGAACAGATCGGCGCCCATTGCAATCGCCATAGGGAACAGCATCGGATGGCCGCAACCGAACATGTGAATCGGTCTGTCTGAAGGTACTGTGGACCTTGCAGCCATCAGCGCCTCAAACAGCTCTCTGTACTTCTGCTTCTCCATCAGCGGAACAATTCCTCCCAGAGGGTGCACACAGAATCCCCTGTGCTCGCCCTCTGCTGAACCCATCAGGCCTGCGGCCTCGGCCCTCAGGTCCTGATGTGTCCCTCCCTGAATTGGCCCATTGAGGAGCATCTTTTCTCCAGCCTCTTGAAGCGATTCGGAGGCCCTGTTGGCAGTCTCGCGAACGCATTCCTCCAACTCTGAGCGACTCATGTCCGGACGTCCAAAGACATCGAGCATGGTCCCGATATCGACGCCAATTTCCCTTTGGAATTCGACTATCTCACTGACTCCGACCTCGACATCACCGTAGACATATGATTGGAAGGTACCTGAGTCGGTCATCACAACTCCAGGGTAGTCGAGAAGAGAGTGGATTCCATCGGCGAGAGCCTTGTCCTTCAAATCATCATGTTTCCAGATGACATATGAGTTCGTAATCAGGGCATCCACGCCGTACTTTTCCCACATCTCTCTGGGCTCAATGGTCCTAAGATTAGGGTTGATTACTGGCAGCAGGGCTGGAGTCTGTAGAGAGCCGTGCAGAGTGTGGAGTCGGCCAATTCTAGCCGCCCCATCTCGAACAACTACCTCGAACAGTCCAAG
>CEUZ01034462.1_pt1 | contig 34067 bp, 36 predicted proteins | sample 361511 | NCBI WGS metagenome assembly CEUZ01 (sample SAMEA2622822, study PRJEB7988) | marine metagenome | biome: marine biome (ENVO:00000447); feature: surface water layer (ENVO:00002042); material: "saline water (ENVO:00002010), including plankton (ENVO:xxxxxxxx)" | depth 5 m | reverse complement strand
TATGCTTCTTCAGCATAATAAAAAGTTTCACCAATTAACATATCAGCTCCTTCATCTACAGCCCAACCAATCATTTCATTAAACATTCTCTCAACTTCTAATTGAGATTCTTTATCATCTTGTTTCCAGATATTTGAATTTGAAATATTTCCTGCCATTAAATTAGATTCTTTTCCTATTGGATTTTCTGAAACTTTTTTTGCAATTTTTAAAGCCGTTCTATTTAATGGTTCCAACAATTCTTCCTTACCAATAACTCTCATTTTTTCTCTATGTCCATTATATGTGAATGCTTGCACGATATCAGAACCTGCATGCTGAAATTCTTTGTGGAGATTTTCTAGGACCTCAGGATGATCCAAGGAAACCATAGGAACAAATTCTCCAGAAGACATATAGCCCCTTTTTTCTATTTCAAAAAGGAATCCTTCGGCACAAATCACTGGGCCTGAATCTAATCTTTCAATTAAATTTCTTTTATTTTTAAACATAATTCATTCCCCTTTCTATTAAGCTACTTCTATAACTTATATTTTTATACCATTAATAGCCTGGTTAAGGTCTTCTAAAATATCATCAATATGTTCTAAGCCGACGGCCAATCTAATGTAACCAGGGGTTACCCCTGTCTTTAGTTGATCTTCAGCAGATAATTGTGAATGCGTAGTTGTTGCAGGATGAATTGCCAATGTTCTTGAATCTCCAATATTGGCAACGTGATAAATTAACTTCAGATTATTAATAAATTGTTGTCCAGATTCTTGCCCACCCTTCAATTCAAAACCAACTAAAGGTCCATTACCCTTTTCAAAATATTTCTTTACCCTATTAACATTCTCACTATCTTTGTGAAAGCCCGGATATATTACCTGAACAACTTCAGAACGAGACTTTAAGTAATTAGCCACTTTTTTTGCATTATCTTGATGCAATCTAAAACGCAGAGGCAACGTTTCTAACCCCTGTATAAAATTAAAAGAATTTGATGGTGACATTGCCGAACCTAAATCACGTAATAAAACAAACCTAGCTCTTACTGCATATGCAATAGGTGCACCCAGCACTTCTGGGACAGTTTTACCAAAAGATATGCCCCAATAACTTGGATCAGGATCATTAAGCAATGGTTGCCTTTTTGGATCAAGTGTCCAGTCAAACAACCCGCTGTCGATGATCGCTCCCCCTATAGATGTACCGTGACCACCAATATATTTTGTCAACGAATGAACTACAATGGCAGCTCCATGTTTAATTGGATTACAAGTAATTGGAGATGCAGTATTGTCCATAATTAAAGGTATATTATATTTCTTTCCTATTCTAGAAACTTCTTCAATAGGAAAAGCTTTGAGTTTTGGATTAGGCAATGTTTCAGCGTAGTATGCCCTTGTTCTATCATCGGTAAATTTACCAAAATTTTTTGGATCTGCCGGATCAGCAAAACGAACCTCTATTCCAAGTTGTTTAAAAGTATTCGCAAATAAATTCCATGTACCGCCATACAAGTCTGTAGAAGACACAACATTATCACCTGATTTGCAAAGATTTTGCAATGCGATTGCGGAAGCAGCCTGTCCAGACGAAACAACTAAAGATGCCATTCCGCCTTCTAAAGCTGCCAATCTTTCCTCTAAAACTGCATTGGTAGGATTCATTATTCTAGTATAAATATTTCCTAAATCTTTAAAGCCAAATAAGTTGCTGGCATGTTCGGCATTATTAAATTGGTAACTAGTAGTTTGATATATAGGGACAGCCACTGAGTTTGTAGTTTCATCTTTTCTAAAGCTTCCCCCATGAAGAACTATTGTTTCTGGATGTTTTGAAGTAGTAGGCATTTTATTTCCCTTTCTTTTTTATTATAATTACGAAATACAGGCTTAAAAGGGATTAACTAAGATAATCTCTTTAGCTGTATTTATTAATCGCCCGCAATCTGACTATCAAATCGGCGAATTTTAGATATATAGAATAATTATCTAAATTATCAATATATTTTTTTCAATATAAGAATATATTTTTAATTTATTAGATTAAACAGAATAATATTCTATTTTTAGTATAAATTAATATTCTTTTTATATGCCTTCTCAGTTCTTTTTAAACTATTTTTTTATCAATTCACTAATCAGTAATTTTCCTTGACCCTTATTGCTCGCATCTTCATAAAAAGATTTAGCAAGAGAAGAGAGTTTTTCTGCATTAGGTAAATCTTTAAGCATATCATTAATATATGAAAAATCTTTTAGTGCATTGTCTACGCTAAATATATAACCCTTATAATCATCTTTAATAGCTTTTTCAGCTATTCTTGTTAATGCACCGGAATTACCAGATCCAAGCTTTGCAACTTCATAAAGTTTAATAAGATCAATATTAAAATGATTTGCTGCTTTGATTGTTTCAATTACAAAAGTAGTTGTTCCTAAAGATAAAAAATTGCTAATTAATTTTGCCTTTGCAGCAACCCCAACTTCACCGAAGTGGAAAATATTTTTACAAAAAGTTTCTAAGTACTGACTAGCCTCTTTGAAATTTTTTTCGGAAGCTCCAACTATTCCTCCCAGTATGCCCTCTTCAGCTTGTACAGGACCTCCCATCACCGGGCATTCTACATATTTTATTCCATTTTGAGATAAAATATTTTCCATTTCAATTGACCCATTCTGATGGTGCGTTGTTATATCAATAAAAAGTATATCTTTTTTTAATTTATTAACTATTTTTTCTGCAACTTCCTTGGCTATTGCAGTATTAGTAACACAAATTATTACACAATCTACATTACTTGTGAGCTCTTCATACGTCGAGAATTCTGTAGCACCTAATTTTATCAGTTTTTCTATTGGTTGCTTATTTTTGTGAGCAATAACATTTAATTGCAAACCATGTTTTAAAATATTTTTAGCAATACCGTATCCCATAAATCCGGCGCCAATAAAAGCGACTTTCTTAAACATTAATTGTTAAATACTAAAATACTTATTATGAAGTAGCAATATTAAATTAAACTATTATATAAGTGGCATAATGAAGTTATTCTTTTCAATATTTATTTTTTGCTTATTTCAAGCCCCAATCACTTTTGGTGATGTGAAATTTAGCGACTTTAAAGATTATAAAATTGCAAAAATAAATATTAAATTAGAAGAAATATCCAAAGGACTAAATCATCCGTGGGGCATGGCTTTTATTGATGATAAAAACTTATTAATTACTGAAAAAAGTGGAAGATTATTAAAAGTAAACATTGCTAATGGAGAAAAAATTGAAATTGGCCATGAATTAAATATTTTTACAGGTAGGCAAGGCGGGCTTTTAGACGTACTTTATCACAATAACTTCGTTTATTTTACTTATAGCCATCTTCGTGATGATGTTTATGGCAGCTCAGCAATTGCAAGAGGTAAGCTCGTTGATAATAACATTATAGAGACTGAAATTTTATTAATCGCAGAACCAAAACTTAAGACAAATGTACATTTTGGTTCAAGAATTGTAATACAAGATGATTATTTATTTGCAAGTTTTGGAGAGCGCGGAGGGGGCATGATAGCGCAAGATCCAACATTGCATCCTGGAAGTATTATTAGAATTCACTTAGATGGTTCTATTCCCAATAATAACCCCAAGTTTACCAATGAACCTAGCTGGCTACCTGAAATATATCAAATAGGCGTTCGCAATCCCCAAGGTATGACCCTTTCCCCCTTTGATGACAAAATATATATTTCCAATCATGGAGCTAAGGGAGGGGATTTTATTGGAACAGTTAATATTGGTGGAAATTATGGATGGAAGGTAATTGGTTGGGGTGGAGAAAATTACTTTGGTACAAAAATAGGTGATGGAGAACCCTTTAAAGAAAAATATGACAAACCTCTGCTAAGTTGGGTTCCTTCAATTGCTCCGAGCAATATTCAGTTTTATAACAAAAATATGTTTGAAGATTGGAAGGGAGATTTACTTGTTACATCACTAAAATTTCGTATGTTAATTAAATTAGAAATTAAAAATAATAAGGTAGTTAATGAAGAAATCATTTTACGAGGATGTAAGATGCATAAACAACCTTGTCACAACATTGGAAGAATGCGTGATATAGAAATAGATAGTAGTGGCGCTATTTATATTATTACTGATGAACCAAATTCTTCTCTATGGAAAATTTATAAATAAAATTAATATCTGCTGGAAGGTTCCCATAAATTAATTTTTTCTTCTTTCGCAAATATATTTATTTGTTTTAATTCGGATTTAGAAAATTTTAAATTGTTGAGGCTGTCTAAACATTCATCAAGCTGTTTAACTGTTCTTGCTCCAATTAATGCGGAAGTCATAGTTGGATGACGCAAAACCCAAGCCAAAGCCATTTGAGATAAAGTTTGTCCTCTTTTTTTAGCCATTTTGGATAGATTCGAAATTTTTGATAAATAAGTTTTAGTGATCATTTTTTTATCCAACGAAGAATTTTCAGCTGCTCTTGAGTTTTTAGGAATTGATTTTAAATATTTTTCAGAAAGCATTCCTTGAGCCAAAGGTGAAAAAGCTATACATCCCATTTCCAGTTTTTTGAGAGTTTTGATTAAGTCTTTTTCTATCCATCTATTAATCATTGAATACGATGGTTGATGGATCAAGCAACGTACGCCTCTATCCTTTAGGAGCTTATTCATAATGATTGTTTGTTTTGAAGAATAAGAGGAGATTCCAACATATAAAGATTTACCGTTGTATACAACTTGAGCCAAGGCATCTGCAGTTTCTTCTAAGGGGGTTAAAGGATCAAATCGATGTGAATAAAAAATATCGACATATTCCAATTTCATTCTTTTTAAACTTTGATCTAAGCTCGCTATAAGGTATTTTTTTGATCCCCATTCACCATATGGGCCATCCCACATATCATAGCCAGCTTTAGTTGAAATAATTAATTCATCTCTATATTTTTTTAAATCCGAATTGAATATTTTGCCGAAATTTGATTCAGCCGAACCGTAAGGAGGACCATAATTATTGGCCAGATCAAAATGTGTGACCCCTCTATCAAAAGCTCGAAATAGCATTTTTTTAGATTCATCGGACATCCTATTTCTTCCACCAAAATTATGCCATAACCCAAGAGTTATTGGGGGCAAGAGCAGTCCACTATTTCCACATCTTCTGTAATTTAGTTTTTCATATCTTTTTTTATGCGCTTTATAATTCATATTATTCTAGAATATCTTTTTTAAGTAAGTTAAGTATCATAATAGAGAAGAAAATGTATTATGTCTAAAAATAATTTAAAAATTTTTATGGTTGGTGACAGAATTAATTAGTTAGTTAATATAAATTAATTTATTTTTATAATGATAAAAGAATGTATTGCAAACGATGCTTCAAATATCATTGATGTAATCAATGACGCGGCTATAAAGTACAAAGGTATTATTCCAGATGACTGTTGGCATTATCCTTATATGAAAAAGCAAGAATTAAAAGACGAAATTGCTAATGGTGTTCGCATGTTTGCTTATAAAAAAAATAATAATTTTTTAGGTGTTATGGGAATACAAGAATTTAATAAAGTAACCCTTATAAGACATGCTTATACTTTAACTAATTATCAGGGAAAGGGCATAGGAAAGTCATTGCTACAATATCTTTTTAAAATTAATAAAAACTCTTCCATACTTGTGGGTACTTGGAAAAATGCCACTTGGGCAATAAATTTTTATCAAAATTTTGGTTTTGTTCTCCAAACAAAAGTACAAACAAATTTATTACTAAAACAATATTGGAAAATTCCTTTCAAACAAATTGAAAATTCAGTAGTATTAAAGCACAATAAATAATTTTATTACACTTAAATGAAAATTTTTTAATAAACTTTTTTTAAGGTTAGTGTTAAAATAAATATATTTATTAGAAATTTTTTCGAATAAAATATTTTGGAAGGATGAATATGAACTATAGTAAAATACAAAATGAAATTATAAATTTCGTGGAAGAAAGAGACTGGAACAAATTTCACTCTCCAAAAAATTTATCTATGGCTTTATCTGTAGAAGCTTCAGAACTTCTTGAGATTTTTCAGTGGCAAATGAATGAAGAAAGTAGTGAAAAAACGATAAGCAAGGCAAAAGATGAAATTGCTGATATATTTTATTATTTAGTTCGAATATGTCAAAAAATGAATATAGACTTAGAAGAGGCCTTTTTTGAAAAAATGAAAAAAAATATGACTAAGTATCCTGCTGAAAAATTCCGGGGAAAATCGAACTTCGGCTTATAATTCTAAATTAATAACAAAAAGTTTAACGCTAATATTTGTTGTAAAGCCTAACCTTCTATGTATAGTTGTTAAAAATTATTCTTTGGAGGTAAAATTTATGTTGCGTACAGGAGATCAGTATAGAGATTCAATTCGAGATGGAAGAGAGGTATGGGTAGATGGGAAAAAAGTTGAAGATGTTCCTAGTCATCCAGTTTTTAAACCTATTGTGGATATTCGAGCACGTATTTATGATATGGCAAAAGAGTCAAAATTTACAAAAAAATTAACCTATGTTGATAAAGATAGTGGCGAACAAAACTGTATAGGTTCAAAACTTCCAAGAACACAAAATGACTGGTCTTTAAAAAGAGAAGCTATCAAAACAATTATGTATGAAGTAGGCGCCGTAGTAACGAGAGTTGGAGATGAAACGGCAGGTGAAATGTGGTCTCTTTACGATGGAACAGATATTTTAAATGAAGTAGATCCGAGATTTGGAGAAAATATTGCCAATCATATTCAGAACGTTTTAGAGAATGATATTTTTCATGTTTCGGGTAATACTGATCCTAAGGGTGACCGTTCAAAACTTCCGCAAGATCAAGATCCAGATATGCTTTTGCATGCTGTTGAAGAAACAGATAAGGGAATAGTGGTGCGTGGAGCTAAATATGAAACTGCTGCTGCATATGCAAATCAGGCTTTTGTTAAGCCAACAATAGCAAACTGGGGAGATCAAAAACTTTCAAATTATGCATTAGGATTTATCTGTCCTATGAACTCTCCTGGTTTAAAACATATTTGTAGAAGTGGTTTTGCAGGACGTTCAAATCCTGAGGACTACCCACTTAGCAACCGAGCTGATGAAGTCGACACCTTGCTTATATTTGATAATGTATTAATTCCTTGGGAAGATGTTCTTTTCTATCAACACACAAAGGCAGCAACTTTTATTCGAGGTACGTTACATCGCTATAGTGCCTTAGCTTTTGTTGAAAGAATTCTTCATATTGCTGATCTTATGATCGGTACAGCACTGCATAATGTTCGTCAAACTGGTTTAGAGCATCAACAAGCTGTAAGAGAGAAAATTGCTAAACTAATTTGTTATAGAGAGGGTATTGATGCGCATTTAACTGCTGCTATATCTAATGCGGAAACAAGTCCTGGTGGATTGTTAATGCCAAACCAATCTTTTCTTTACACAGGAAGGGTTCATGCTTGTAGTCAATTGCCTGAAATGGCCCACCTTGCGCGAGAACTTTGCGGAGGACAGATATGTGTGACACCAGATCACGCGGATTTTTATAATGCTGACACAAAGCCTTGGTTAGAGAAGTTTTATTCGATTAATGAAAACTGGGCCTCAGAAGATAGACGTCGTTTGCTAGCTTTCGGAAGAGACTTGCTCAATTCAAGCTATGCTGGACATAAGTTAACCTTTCAACTGTTTGCACAATCACCACCGTTTGCGCATCTTAACGCAGTTTACAATAATTTTGACTTTTCTGGACCATTGGATTTTGTCAAGCGTTCTGCGGGTTTGTCAGATAAGGTTATGAAATAATATATTATGGTGCATCAACGTATTCGAAAATTTAATACATCAGAGATGTACCCTGGAAAGGATATGAATAATGATCTGTGTATGGCTGTCAAAGCAGGCAACAGAATCTTTTTAAGAGGACAAACAGGTTTTGATTTGGAGGGAAATATGACAGGAATTGGAAGTCCTGCGGAGCAAGCAGAAATGGCCATGCAATGCGTTAAAACATTGCTTGAAGAAGCTGGCTCAAAATTAGAACATATTTGTAAGACGACAATTTATATAACTGACAGATCTTATCGCGAAGAAGTATATAAAGTTATAGGCAAGCATTTAAAAGGAATTCATGTTTGTTCAACTGGCTTAATTGTAAAAGGTTTGGCAAGACCAGAAATGGTAATGGAAATTGATGTTGAGGCGGTAGTTCCAGAGGATGAAAATTAATATTTTTAAAGTTTTATGTTAAACCAAAAACAAAAAGAAGCATATGTAAAAGATGGTTATGTCATATTGCCAAATGTAATATCTACTAAAGATTTATATGGGATGCAAAATGAAATTGATAAATGGATTGAAGAAAGTAAAAGTTATCAAGACAATTATGGAAAGACGAAAAATGGTAAAGCGCGATTTGATTTAGAAAAAGGGCATACTGCGACACAACCAAAACTTCGACGAGTTGCAAATCCAACAGACATTTCAGAAGCTTTCAGAAATGTTTTATTTAGAGGGCCTGCAATTGATGCAATAGTTGATTTAATAGGGCCAGATATAAAATTTCATCATTGTAAGCTCAATATAAAATTACCCGGAATGGAAACTCGTGTTGATTACCATCAAGACCAGCCATTCGATATGCATACAAACGATGATCATTTGACATTATTAGTTCTCTTGGATGATATGAATGAGGAGAATGGGTGTTTAAAGGTCTTAAAAGGCTCACATTTAGGACCGCGATACAGTCACTATGACGGTGATCAATTTGTTGGAAAAGTTTCAGAAGAAATACAACAAATTTGTCGTCGTGATTCGAGCAATATAGAGGGAAGCGCAGGAGATATATGTCTAATGCACACATGGTGCTTACATGGAGGTAAGGCAAATTTATCTCAAAAACCAAGAAGGATGTTAATTTGTGATTATACATCTGCAGACAACTATCCACTAATGCCCCCTATCGTTCCTGCTGATGAAACTGGAAAAATTGTCGCAGGAAAAGCAAGTCGAAATGTGCGTTTCCGTGAAGGAGTCTTAGAGCTACCAGAACATTATAAATCTGATTCATTCTTTGGAGCCCAGGGTCAAAAAGGTACTGAAAAGGAAGCGATGTAATGACATTTTCTATTTCTGGTTATTGTGAAAAAACCGGTATGCTAGGGGTTGCAATAACAACCTCAAGTATTTGTGTTGCAAGTAGGTGTCCTTGGGTCAGAGCCGGCGTTGGAGCAGCGGTAACTCAAAATGTTACTGATCCCAGCTTAGGAAACTCTATGCTCGATTATTTGCAAAAAGGATTGAGTGTTAACAAATCTATAGAAAAGATAGTTAGTGAGAATAATTTTATTGAATATAGACAGCTTGCATTAGTAGATTCTAAAGGTAATGTAGCTAGCTATACTGGCTCAAAAACTCTTGGAAATAATTCAGTATCTGAGGGTGAACACTGTATAGCTGCTGGCAACTTGTTAATCTCAGATAAGGTAGTAAGTAATATGACTGATTTTTTTTCATCAAATAAAAACCTTCATCTTGCCGAAAGACTCCTGCTTTCTCTTCAGGCGGGTTTGGATGCAGGTGGTGAGGAGGGCCCCGTTCATTCAGCTGGAATAAAGGTTGTTCATAAGTATTTATGGCCTTTGGTCGACTTAAGAATTGACTGGGCAGATGAAGAACCGTTAACAGATCTAATGAAATTATGGCATGCATATGAACCCCAAATGATAGATTATACGGCACGCGCAATTGATCCAAGCAAGGCACCAAGTTATGGTGTTCCTGGAGATTTATAATAGTTTTATTGATATCATCTTTTCAATTAGCAACTTTATGAAAGAAAAAAATTCAATTGATATTTTAAAAAGTTTAGTCAGTTTTGATACTACAAGCTATAGATCAAATCTTGAGTTAGTTGAATTTATAAAACAATATCTTAAGAGTTTCAAAATTGAATCAGAGTTAATTTATGATGAATCAAAAACTAAAGCTAATCTTTACGCCACAATAGGACCAAAAAATAACGGCGGAGTTATACTTTCCGGACATACTGATGTTGTTCCCGTTGCAGATCAAACTTGGGATAGTGATCCTTTTAATTTAATCAGAAAAGATGATAGATTATTAGGACGTGGCAGTGCTGATATGAAAGGTTTTTTAGCTTTAGTTTTGAGTCGAGTACCCAAAATGATCGAAGTTAATTTATCTAAGCCCATACACCTTGCATTTTCATATGATGAAGAAATTGGTTGTGTTGGCGTCCATAGAATGTTGGATATTATTGAAAAAAAACCATATAAACCTAGCTTCTGCATAGTGGGCGAACCAACTGGTATGGAAGTGGTTGTTGGTCACAAAGGTAAGTCAGGTTACAATGTTAATGTTAGAGGTCTGCCATGTCACTCAGGCCATGCTCCAAATGGAGTTAACGCTATTAACTTTGCTGCTAAGTTGATTTTACACATATCAGAGCTTGCTATAGATAAATCAATTAATGGTCCTTTTGATTATGATTATGAAATTCCCTATACAACTCTTCATACAGGCATTGTATCAGGAGGAAAGGCTCTTAATATTGTTCCTGATCTTTGTAAATTTGAATTTGAAATAAGGCATATATCAAAGGATGACCCAAATGAATTACTTAATAAAATTAAAAACTATACTTTAGAAAATTTGATCCCAGATATGCATAATATTTCCAAAGAAACTGGTATTTATATTGAAGAAAATGTTTCCTACCCAGGTTTTTTAGTTTCTCAAGATTCACAAAATGTGAAATATATAAAAGAGTTATTAAACAATAATATTCATAAAAAAGTAATTTTTGGATCAGAAGCAGGGCTATTTAATAATAGATTAAAATTACCAACTGTTGTTTGTGGACCTGGTAGTATTAATCAGGCCCATAAGCCGAATGAATATATATCTCTTAATCAGCTTGAAAAAGGGGGACAGTTTTTGGATAGGTTAATTGCTTCATTAAATAACGCTTAAAAGATAAATTAACATTTTTCATTCTCTGTTTACCGTTTCAATACTAAAGGCAGGATTGCAAACTGACCAGTATTCAGATTTTTCTTCATAAGGGTTTGAATATCTAACCCTGCTTCCTTTTTTTATAAGTATTGATTGACCTTTGCTTATTTGAAAAATTTCTCCATCAACTTCAACTGATAGTATGCCTTTTACTACCATAGTATATTCATCAAAATCAGGTTTTTGATATGGTTCTGTCCATTGTGCTGGAGCTATCATATGAGCTATGCTTAATTCTTTTCCACCAATACTGGCTCTTCCAAAATGCTCCTCTATCAATTTTTTATCTTCAGTCGGAACTATAAATGGACTCTTTTGTATTTCAGGTTTAGGCATTGAGAATATTTTATCCTTAAAAAAATCATTCTGCAACAACAAGAATAATTAAAAAGTATATAATATGTTTTTTTGCTAAACATTTCTTGTTGTTATGGTAGGATAAGTTTATGAAAAAAAATATGGTTGCTGTTCTAATTGCTGCTGGTTCCGGTATGGGTGCTGATGCAGCTAAAAGGTTGTCAAAGGATGGATTTAAGATTGCGATTTTATCTTCTTCCGGAAAAGGTGAATCCTTAGCTAAAAAACTTGGCGGTATAGGTTTGACTGGCTCCTATAAATATAGCAATGATTTAAAAAATCTTATTGATCAGGCTGTTCAAGAATGGGGAAGAATTGATGTTTTAGTTAACAGCGCGGGACATGGTCCACGAGGTGAGCTGCTAAAATTGACTGATGAAGAATGGCACGAAGGAATGGAAACTTATTTTATGCATGTTGTACGCTCAGTAAGAATTGTAACTCCTATAATGGAAAAACAAAAATCAGGTTCAATAATTAATATTTCCACATTTGCAACTTTTGAGCCTGATCCAATATTTCCAACTTCAGGTGTTTTTAGGGCCGGTCTTGCATCTTACGTAAAACTTTTTGCTGATAAATATGCTGCTCATAACATAAGAATAAATAATATTTTACCAGGATTTATCGATAGTTTGCCAGAAAAAGAAGAATTTAAGAAGCGCATTCCGATGAATAGATATGGTAAGATGAATGAGGTTTCAGAAGTGGTTAGCTTTTTAGCCTCTGATGGATCTTCTTATATTACTGGTCAAAATATACGTGTAGATGGGGGAATTACTCGTTCCGTATAAACATAAAATAAAAAATATATTACTTAATTAAGAAATAACCGCCCAGTGGAATTTCATAAGAAAATGCTGGTTTAGTTTTTTCTTCAAATTCTTTTACCGCCTTATAACATCCTGGCCATTCTCGAAAATTGTAATCATCAATGTGTATGCAACCTCCTTCTACAAGTCGCGGATAAAAAAAATCAAGGGAATCTTTAGTCGGTTGATATATGTCAACGTCAATATTAACGAAACAAAAATTCTTCCTAGTAATATTTTCAAAACATTCTGGTATCCACCCTTTTTTGACATTCATAAAATTAAAATCCCCAACGTTATCCCTAAATTTTTTTTCAGAAATGCTAAAACTACCTTTTTTATAAGGACTGTTGGTTATTCCTTTATAATCATGTTCTGTTAAATCTGGAAATCCTTCAAAGGAGTCAAAAACAAAAAATTCTTGTGAAAAATTATTTTCTTCCAAAATCTTTGCCATTATGTATGTCGAAAGTCCTTTGAAACATCCGCATTCAGCCACATTATAATTAGGGTTTTTTTTGATAATTTTTTCTAAAATATTTGCTAAACTCCACATCTTGGTTCTTTTTGTTAATGAATCATAAAATCCACCTTTTTGTAAAATCCTATTATAGTGTTTGAAAAAGCTTTCATTTTTTTTATAAGGTATAAAACGTTCCCAAACAGCAATTCTCGTGTCATCTAGCAAAAATTCTTCACCTGTTTTAATTTTAATTTTAAGATTTTTTTGATCTTTCATTTTATTTCCAATTCATTTTATTTTTTATCAAAAAATTTGTTAATCATAAATCTTATAGTGATGCCTGTAGTAGGGTTTTTGTATATATATTTTCAGGATTATTAATTATTTTATCCTTACTGCCTTCCTCAACTATCTTTCCATCTTTCATAACCACAATATAATCGGAAACTGATTTTATAACATTTAAGTTATGACTAATAAAAATATATGATAATTTATTTTTAACTTGTAAAAAATTCAGTAGATCAAGAATTTGTGATTGTATACTTACGTCCAAAGAGGAAGTTGGTTCATCAAGAATTAAAAGTTTTGGTTTTAATACTAGAGCGCGAGCAATAGAAATTCTTTGGCGTTGCCCGCCTGAAAATTCGTGAGGATATCTGTTTTTTATAGAATCAAAATCTAGACCTACATCATTACAAATTTCTTTAATGTAATCATCTCTTTTACTTTTATTCATTTTTGGTTCATGAATAACGAGTCCCTCATCAATAATTTGATTTACAGTCATTCTTGGGCTTAAAGAGCTAAACGGATCTTGAAATACTATCTGAATATCTTTTCGAAGTTTGCGTAATTCCATTTTGCTTATTTTAGAAAGATTATAATTATTAAATTTTATTATTCCTTTTGAACGAATTAATTTAAGCAAAGAAAGTACCAGAGAACTTTTTCCAGACCCAGATTCTCCTACTATTCCTAAAGTTGAATTTTTAGGAATACTAAGACTTACTTCATCTACAGCTTTTACGTAGCCAGTTGTTTTTCTCAGAATACCTTTTTTAATTGGAAACCATACTTTTAAATTTTCTGTACTAAGAATATTGCTTTTATTTACCTCAGTTACCTTTTTTGTTTTTGCATGAGAATTGATTAAATCTTGAGTATAAGGATGTTTAGGATTTGCAAATATTTCAGCTATATTATTGTTTTCTACGATCTGACCGTCCTTCATTATATATACAAAATCTGCCATTTTTTTAACTACAGCTAAATCATGCGTTATAAAAAGCATTGCCATATTCATTTTCTTTTGTATGGATTTAAGAAGATTTAGTATTTGTAGTTGAATAGTTACATCGAGAGCAGTTGTAGGCTCATCAGCAATTAATAATTCTGGCTTGTTAGCTATGCTCATTGCTATCATAACTCTCTGTCTTTGTCCTCCTGAAAGTTCGTGTGGAAATGCTTTGATACGCTTTGCAATATCATTTAGGCCAACTTGCTTTAACAAATCAGTTGTGATGTTCGACGCCTGATTGAAGGAAACTCCAGAATGCAACATAATAATCTCATTTATTTGTTTTTCTACAGTGTGAAGAGGGTTTAAACTTGTCATTGGTTCTTGAAAAATGGAAGTTATACTTTTTCCTCTTATTTTGCGCATTTCATTTTCATCTAGTTTTAACAAATCTTTATTATTAAATATTATTTCACCACTTTTGTGAAAAGCGCTAGGATATGGAAGTAATTTTAGAATACTAAGAGCAGTGACAGATTTTCCAGATCCTGATTCTCCAACTAAAGCTACTGTTTTGCCTCTTGGTATATATATGTTTACTCCTTTAACTGCTTTTATTTCAATTTCCTGAGAACGAAAGCCAACCTGTAAATTCTTTATTTCAATAATGTTTGACATTTTAATTTACAAAGGTCTTTCTTGGATCGAGTGAATCTCTAATTGCTTCTCCTACAAAAACCAAAAGACTTAACATAATTGCAAGAGTAAAAAAGCTAGTTAAACCAAGCCAGGGAGCCTGAAGATTATTTCTTCCCTGGTTAACCATTTCACCAAGAGAAGCTGATCCGGGAGGCAATCCAAAACCAAGAAAATCCAAACCAGAAAGTGCTGTGACAGCTGCACTTAAACTAAATGGTAAAAAAGTTATTGTTGCAACAGTGGCATTTGGCAATAAATGCCTGAACATTATTTTAATATTTGAAACGCCAAGTGCTTGAGCCGCCCTAACATAATCAAAATTTCTAGCTCTAAGAAATTCTGCACGAACTACCCCTACGTAGCCCATCCAGCTAAAAAGTAATAATATTCCAAGAAGCCACCAAAAATTGGGCTGTATTACACTTGCAAGTATAATTAATACATAAAGTGTGGGAATTGAGGACCAGATTTCCATAAATCTTTGGAAAATTAGGTCAGTTTTACCGCCAAAATATCCCTGCACTGCACCAGCACTTACACCGATCAGCATAGAAAAAAATGTTAAAACAAAACCAAAAAGTATTGATATTCTAAACCCATAGATAAGTCTTGCAAGTACATCACGCGCCTGGTCATCGGTACCTAGCCAGTTTTTTTTTGAAGGCGGGGAGGGTACGGGTACATCAAGGTCACGTATTATAGTATCATAAGAATACGGTATAATTGGCCACACCATCCATCCCTTTTTATTAATTAAATCTTTAACGAAAGGATCTTTATAATCAGCTTCAGTTTCAAAATCACCCCCAAAGTAAGTTTCTTGATATTCTTTGATTATAGGTAAAAGGATCTTGTCATTATATTTAATTAATAATGGTTTATCATTTGAAATAAAATCAGCAAACAAAGATATTAATATTAATAAAGTAAATATCCAGAAAGAATACAAACCTCTCTTATTAGATTTAAAATTTTCTAACCTTCTTTTGTTTAATGGGGAAAGATTCATACTCAGCGATCCCTAGATTCAAAATCAATTCTCGGATCTATGATGGAATACATAACATCACCTATAATCCCCATTATTAATCCTAGTAGTGAAAAGAAATATAATGTTGCAAATATAACTGGATAATCTCTAGTAAGAGCTGCTTCGTATCCCAATAGACCAAGACCATCAAGTGAGAAAATCACTTCTATGAATAAAGAGCTTGAAAATAGGATACCTATAAAAGCTGAAGGAAAACCAGCTATTACAATTAACATCGCATTTCTAAAGACATGTCCATATAAAACCTTGTTTTCAGTTAAGCCTTTGGCCTTTGCAGTTAATACATATTGCTGGTTTATTTGATCGAGAAAAGAATTTTTTGTAAGCAGCGTCAATCCTGCAAATCCACTTACAACCATAGCAATTAATGGCAGGCTTAAATGCCAGAAGTAGTCTAATATTTTACCAAACAAATCAAGTTCATTAAAATTACTAGAAACTAAACCTCTTAGAGGAAAAATATCAAAATATCTTCCTCCAGCAAAAAGTACAATTAATATAACTGCAAATAAAAAATTTGGTATCGCGTAACCTATAGTAATTATAGAACTTGAAACAATATCAAACTGTGTACCATCTTTAACTGCTTTACGAATACCGAGAGGTATAGAAATTAAATAAATTAAAAGAGTCGTCCACAATCCCAGTGATATTGAAACTGGCATTTTATCTAAGACTAGATCCGTTACTTTCTGGTCACGAAAAAAGCTTTCCCCGAAATCAAAGGTTATGTAGTCTTTTAGCATATTAACAAATCTGATATGGGCAGGTTTATCAAGACCATACATTTGTTTGATTTCCATAATAATATCAGGATCAAGCCCTTGAGCTCCTCGATACTTTGAGTCGCCGCTACTGCTCATATCAAAATTGTCTAAACTTTCACTACCACTTTCTCCAGAAAATCTTGCTGTAGATTCCACCGCAGTGCCAGTCATCTCAGCTATCATTTGTTCAACTGGTCCACCTGGAACAATTTGTACTATTGCAAAATTAATAATCATTATTCCAAATAAAGTTGGAATAATTAGAAAAAGCCTACGAATAATATAGGCCGTCATTTTATAATAATGCTTTCAAAACTAATATTTTTTATTGTAATGATTTTTTTCTCTCATCAATTGTACCTGCTTTTATAGCATCTACCCACCAGGAATTAGTCCCTAGAGCATATTTTGGCCTAATCTTGGGCTTTCCAAAAATATCCCAATAAAGCACCCTGTAAGAAGATATGTGCCACTGTGGTATTACATAGTGATTCCATAAAAGAGCGCGGTCTAGGGCCCTTGTTGCGATTATAAGATCTTCTCTATCTTCAGCAGATATAACTTTCTCAATAAGATTATCAATTGCCGGATTTTTAATTCCAATAATATTTCTGGAACCATCAGTATCAGCAGCATCTGATCCCCAAAAATTTCTTTGTTCATTTCCTGGTGATAAAGACTGACGGAATGAAGAAACTACCATGTCAAAATCAAAAGTTTCCAATCTTTGTTGATATTGGGAACTGTCGATTGTTCTTACTGTAACAAATATTCCAAGTTTTTCTAAATTATCCTTAAAGGGGAGAACGATTCTTTCAAAGGCAGGTGATACCAATAATATTTCAAATTCAAAATTTTCTTTAGTATCTTTATTTATTAACCTTCCTTCATTTAACTCCCATCCTGCTTCTTTGAGCAAAGAAATTGACTTTGATAATTCTTTTCTTATAAATCCTGAACCATCTGTTTTGGGGGGGTTAAATTCTTTTAAGTAAGCGTCTTTTGGTACCAAATTAAAATTTTCATCAGATAACTCTTTTAAAATTCTAAACTCTTTTCCTTGAGGTATTCCAGAGGAAGCAAGTTCAGAATTTTCAAAAAAACTATTAGTTCTTTTATATGCTCCATAAAAAAGATTTGAGTTTGTCCATTCAAAATCAAAAGCATATGATAAAGCTTCACGTACTTTTCTATTTTTGAAAATATTTTTACGTATATTAAACACGAAAGCCTGCATACCTTGAGGATTTTCATGATCAATGAGTTCTTTTTTTATAAGGCCATTCTTCACAGCCGTTATTTCATAGCTAGTAGCCCATTCTTTTGAGCTATTTTCCGAAAAAAAATCTATCTCACCTGCCTTAAACGCTTCTCGTTCAATCCCTCTATCCTTGTAGTATTCATATTTTATTATCCCAAAATTTTCTGTACCCTTCTTTATTGGAACATCAAATCCCCAGTAATTTTGGTCTAATACATAAGTAATTGATCTGCCTGGATCAAAAGATTTGATCTTATACGGACCACTTCCAATTGGTATGTCTAGGGAAGTTTCATCAAAATTTTTACCTTCCCAGTAATGTTTTGGTAAAACCGGAAGTTGTCCAACAATTAAAGGAAGTTCTTTGTTAGTGCTTCCTTTAAAATTAAAACGAACCTTTGAATCACTTTCTTTTAAAACTTCAACAACATCTCCATAATAATATTTATAGAATGGATGACCTTTTTCCATTAATATATTAAATGTCCATATCACATCTTCTGGGGTAACGCTTTTGCCATCGTGCCACTTTGCTTCTTTACGAAGATTAAAGGCAACCCAAGAACGATCTTCTGGCCATTCAATAGTTTCTGCAAGTAGACCATATTCTGTAAAAGCTTCGTCACTAGATGACGAAGTTAAAGTCTCATATAAATTACCTATTCCATCTGCTGATGTGCCCTTTAGTGTAAATGGATTAAATGTATCGTATGTTCCAATAGAACTAAAAATAACTTCTCCACCCTTTGTTGAATTAGGATTCGTATAATCTGTATTATCAAAATTTTTACTATATTTAGGCGTCCCATGCATTGCTATTGCATTTGATGTATTTATTTCTGCAAAACTTGGGAAATTGCCAAATATAAATAATATTACAAATAATAATTTTAACATAACAATTCTATATAAACTTTTTTTTTAAATTGAACTAACAAAAATTTAAAAAATAGTGCATTTTTTAAAAAATATCTTAAGGATTTAATATTTGAATAACTTGTTTATGAATTGATTGGGAACAAGTTGCTACGAAGCTTCCGTCAGAATTTAAATTTATTTTTTTTCCAAATCTATCAGATACGGCACCCCCAGCACCTTCAATTATTGGAACAAGAGCCATATAATCATGTGTTTTAAGAGTGTCTTCAACAACAATTTCAATTAATCCTGAGGCCAACATTCCATACATATAACAATCACCTCCAAAACGATAATTTTTAATTTTAGCAATTAAATTATCATATAATGCTTTGAAATTATTGCTCTCAAAGTACAGACCTGAGGTAAAAGAATAACAATCTGCAAGAGAATTGATTTTAGATGTAAAAGTTGGTTTTCCATTTATAAGAGTATTCTCGTTAATTGAACCCTGCCATCGCTCATTGTGTGCCGGACAGTTAATAATACCTAAAATTGGCTTATTGTTTTGTAAAAGCGCAATTAATGTGCCAAAATCTTTATGTCCTGCAATAAAACTTCGAGTGCCATCAATTGGATCTATGACCCACTTGAATTCAGTTTCACTATTCTTTTCTTCATATTCTTCACCAAGAATTCCATGATCAGGATATTTTTTACCTATCATATCTCTTATTAAAGATTCTGTTTCTCTGTCTGCTATTGTAACAGGAGTATTATCCTTTTTGGATTCAACATCAAATTTACTTCTAAAGTATTTTAATATTACCTTTGAAGATTCATCTGAAAGCATATGACTAAAGTTTAAAAATTCTTTTGGGCATTTACTTAACAGCATTTTTTTCCTATGTAATTATGGAAGTGGGGCAGGATTTTCAGCTTTTTCCCTTAACCATAATATAAGATTTGCGCGATCTTCAGTTTTCTTAAGACCCTTGTAACTCATTTTTGTACCGGGGACATAATTTTTTGGATTATATAAAAACTGATTTAATTGTTCATAATTCCAATTACCACCAAGATTATTAAGAGCGGCAGAATAATTATAACCATTCACGCTTGCGACAGGCTTGTTTATAATTTCGTAGAGATTTGGACCTAACTTATTAGGATCACCGTTGTTAAAGCTATGACAAGCAGAACATTGTTTGGCAATTTTTCCTCCTTTTTCAATTGAAGCTTTAGTAAGCAAAGGTACTATGGATTCTATAACTTCCTGACCAATATTTGATGTTTCCATTGTACTTTTTGAAATACTTTCTTCCGGAATTTCTATTTTATAGGCTTGTTCTTCTGGGATCTTTGGTTGTATAAGTAGATTACTAATAATAACAATAATGACGAATATAATTGAAACAGTAATTATTACAGCAAGAATTTTATTAGCTTCAAAAAAGGACATGATAAGGATATATACATAATTTTAAAAATTAATGGAAGCAAATCATTTCTCATTTAGCTTTTTTATTACTCTAGCAAATTAATGAAAACAGTAATTGTAATCCCTGTCCGTATGGCCGCATCTCGCTTTCCCAACAAGCCGATGGCCTTAATAGACGGAACTCCTATGATTGTACATGTTTGGCAACGAGCTGTAGAATCGAATTTAGGAAGGGTTGTTGTAGCCTGTTGCGATAAGGATGTAAAAGACTGTATAGAATCTAATGGAGGATATGTAGTTCTTACAAATCCTGATCTTCCATCTGGAACTGATAGGGTATATGAAGCAATTGAAAATGATGAAGAATTTTCTATTTCTGACAACATAATTAACCTTCAGGGAGATATGCCATTAATAAATAAGAATAGCATTGAGAGTGTTATAGAGCCATTAATTCAAGGTTATGATATGTCTACACTAGCAACATCATTTTTAAGTGATAATGAAAAATCCAGTCAAAACATCACAAAAGTAAGAATTCAATGGATTAAGAAGGAAATAATGGGTGAGGCAGTTGATTTTAATAAAAATATTGATGAAATTGGTAAAAAAGATGTCTATCACCATCTTGGAATTTATGGATTTAAACCAAGTGCATTAAAACAATTTGTAAAATTACCAGTTAGCAAGAGAGAGAAAAAATTGAAATTGGAGCAAATGAGAGCAATAGATAATAATATATCAATAGGAATAAACTACGTTAAAGATTCGCTTCTAGGTGTAGATACTATGGATGATTTAAATATTGTTGAAAAAATTATAAAAGATAAAAAATGAATAACGAAGTAAAAAATTTTTCTTTCCAAGGAATCAATGGAGCTTACAGTGAACTTGCCGGATCTAAGGTTTTCCAATCAGCCCAGTCTGTTTCCTGTAAAACATTTGAAGATATGTTTGAATCAGTTAAAAATAATGAAACTGAGTGCGCAATGGTCCCAATAGAAAATTCATCTTCAGGCAGAGTTGCCGACACACAGAGATTAATTCCTAATTCAAATCTAAATATTATAGGAGAATATTTTTTAAATATTGACCATTGTTTGCTAGCTCCAAAAGGGGCAAGTATTAATTCATTGAAGCGAGTAAGAAGTCACGAACAGGCTTTAGCACAATGTAGAAAAAACTTACTTACAAAAAACCTTTCTTTATTCGTTGTAGCAGATACTGCGGGGGCAGCAAAAGAAGTTGCTGAAATAAATGATAAAGAAGAAGGAGCTATCGCATCAAGTTTAGCGGCAGAGATATATAGTCTTGATATTTTAGAAAATAACATTCAGGATGTTAAAAGAAATATAACAAGGTTTTTAATTATGGGAAAAAAATCCCCATCCATTGATCCAGACGAGGAGGGAATTATTACGACCATATTGTTTCAGGTAAGAAGTATCCCAGCAGCCTTGTATAAATCCCTTGGAGGTTTTGCTACTAACGGTGTTAATATTACTAAACTTGAGAGCTATATTCACCCTCAGGGCTTTGATGTGGCACAGTTTTACATAGATTTTGAAGGACATCCAGAAAATGCAAAAGTAAAATTAGCTATAGAGGATTTAAAGTTTTACTCAAAGAATTTAAAGATTCTGGGAGTTTATAAAGGGGCAGAATTTAGAAAAAAATAGTTTTATCCACCAACTCTTTATTTTTCTTTTTCTAGATGATGGTATATTGTTTGAGGAAGGCTTTGTGGGCGAGAACCTTGCTAATCCGGTCAGGTCTGAAAGGAAGCAGCCGTAACAAGAATTTTCGGGTCACCTTGGCCTTCCTAATTATTGAAAATAATTATATCGAAAGAAATATATTTTATGACCTATCGAGTTCTTGCAAGAAAATACCGGCCTAAACTTTTTTCAGAATTAATTGGGCAGGCAACAATTGTAGAAACCTTAAGCAACGCAATAAAGCTTAATCGTGTTGCGCATGCATATTTACTTACAGGCGTACGAGGTATAGGAAAAACTACTACAGCTAGACTAATAGCAAGAGCTCTAAATTGTGAACGACTAGAGAAAAATAATTATGAACCATGTTCGGAATGCGATTCTTGTAAGAATATTATTTCTGAAAAGAATATGGATGTAATTGAGATGGATGCAGCTAGTAGAACTGGAGTTGAGGATGTTAGGGAAATAATTGAAAATGTAAAGTACAAACCATCTGGATCTAAATATAAGATATATATTATAGATGAAGTGCATATGCTGTCGAAGAATGCATTTAATGCATTGCTAAAAACCTTAGAAGAACCACCTCCGCATATAAAATTTTTATTTGCAACAACTGAGGTGAATAAATTGCCAGTTACTATTCTTTCAAGATGCCAACGCTTTGACCTTAATAGAGTAGATAATTCATTATTAATTAAACACATAATGAATATTTCTGAAAAAGAAAAAATTTCAATAACAAAAGATGCCGTAGCTCTAATTGTTCGTGCAGCAGATGGTTCAGTGCGCGATGCTTTAAGTTTATTAGATCAGGCTATCGCTAACACTAGCGGCGAGATTAAGTCTGACAATATGGTCAAAATGCTTGGACTCGCAGATAGAGGAGAAATTTTTCAATTACTGGACCATATTTTTAAAGGGCAACCATCTGAATCTCTTTCGTTATTAAAAAAACTTTACAATCATGGTGCCGATACACTTATGATTTTTGATCAGCTTTTAAAATTAATTCATTTTATAACAGAATTAAAGGTTTTGCCTTCAGCAATAGACGATCATTCTATTCCTGAACTTGAACGTGTTAAAGGTAAGGAGATGGCTGATAAGCTAAGCATCTCGGAATTGGGTAGGGCATGGCAAGTGCTATTTAAAGGATATAATGAACTTAAAATAACTTCGCATCTTCTTCAAACTTCTGAAATGATAATTATTCGTCTAATCTTTTTATCTAACTTACCCCCACCTTCTGATCTAATAAAAATTGCAGAAAACAAAATAGATAAAACTGATTACGATAATTCAAAAGGCAAAGGTGATCCTGGGGTCGCAACAAGAAAAAATGAAACAATAAATAAGTTGCAATTTGAACAAGGGTCAAAAGTTAGTCAGGAACAAAGCGCTATAACAAAAAAAATTAATTCATTTAGAGAACTTGTAGAGTTATTTTATAAATATCGTGAGGGTATACTGTATACGCAGATGTACAATGATGTGAAATTAATAGGTTTTGAAGAAGGTAAAATAGTTATAAATATTAATGATATAAATAATAAAAATTTTGCAAGAAGCATTACAAAATTAATCTCTATGTGGACCGGTCGAATTTGGACAGTAAATTTATCTGATAGTACAACTGGAAAAACATTGGCGGAAGAAGATTTGATAGAAAAAGAGAAGAATTTAAAGTTGATAGAGAAAGATATTGATATAAAAAAGATACTATCAACTTTTCCAGGTTCAAGAATCCATTCAGTTTCTACAAGTGAAGATTCAAAAAATAAAGAAACTACCGGGTTGCAACCGAAATCATTAAAACGGGAGAAAATATGACAAACTTTAGCAATATGATGAAACAGGCCCAGGATTTGAAGAAAAAAATGAGTGAAGTTCAGGAAAAACTTAAATCTATTGAAGTAATAGGATCCGCAGGTGGAGGAATTGTTGAAGTTATTGCGAACGCAAAAGGTGAAATAAAAAAAATTAAACTTGATCCATCGCTTATGAAAGCTGAAGAAAAGGATATTGCAGAAGATCTTATTTTGGCAGCTGTCAACGATGCAAAAAATAAAGCGGAAGAAGCTGCTGCAAATGAAATGAAAAATCTTACAGGGGGTATTTCTTTACCACCTGGTATGAAGTTACCTTTTTAAATGATTGGTTCAGAAATTGATAATTTAATTATTGCTATTGCCAAACTTCCCGGACTTGGTCGACGTTCTGCGCAAAGAATTGCCTTGCATCTATTAAAGAATAAAGAATTTTCCTTACACCCTTTAGTCAAATCCCTCCAAGAAGCTGATGGAAAAATTGTTGACTGTGTTGATTGTGGAAATATAGATATGACAAGTCCTTGCTCAATATGCAGAGACCATAAACGTGATAAAAAATCTATTTGCTTAGTCCAAGATATCTCTGATCTTTGGGCTTTTGAGAGAACTGGTTTTTATAAAGGACTATACCATGTCCTCGGAGGGGCGCTTTCAGCAATTGACGGAATTGGTATTGATGAATTAAATTTAAATAGTCTTATTAATAAATTGGAAAAAAAACAAATTAAAGAAGTTATTTTTGCTCTTGGAGCAACGATAGAGGGCCAAACTACTAGCCATGTTATTGTCGATAAAATTCAAAAATATAATGTTGAAATAACCCGTTTAGCACAAGGAGTGCCAATTGGTGGAGAGGTACATTATCTTGATGAGAATACTTTGAACGCTGCATTTCAGGCAAGAAAAAAAATTACTTAAAACATATAATATTATGAGTCAAATTCTAGTAGTACCTAATCCGCTTTTGCGAAAAAAATCTTTACCAGTAGAAAAAATAGATAAAAATGCAATTTTATTTTCTAAAAGAATGATAAAAATAATGAACTCGGCACCCGGAGTGGGGTTGGCTGCACCACAACTAGGAAAACTAGAAAGAATAATTACAATTAATATTCGTAAAGACAATGAGATGAAAGATAATTCATTTGCACTTTTTAATCCATCAATAATATCCTTTTCCAAAAAAAAAATAGTTTTAGAGGAGGGGTGCCTTTCTGTTCCGGGACAATTTGCTGAAATTGAAAGATCAGAGAGTATACGTGTAAAATATTTAAACGAATCTTCAAAAGAAATAGAAAAAGAAGTTTCTGGATTTGAATCTAGAGTGATTCAACACGAAGTTGATCATTTAGAAGGAAGGTTATTTATTGATTATTTGTCGCCTTTAAAGCGTAATATTATGATAAAAAAAGTTATTAAGTTAGAAAAAGTGGGGAATTTTGAAAATAAGTAAGCGTATTGTTTTTATGGGGACGCCTGAGACTTCAAAAATATATTTACAAACATTATTGGATAATAATTATAATATCGTTGGTGTTTATTCTCAACCATCTAGAAAAAGTGGAAGAGGAATGGAAGGCAGAGACAGTCCGGTTTCTAGCTTAGCAAAGAGAAATTCTTTACCACTTTTTAATCCTGAAAATTTTAAGAGTCATATAGAAATAGAAAAATTTAAAAATCTTAAAGCAGATCTCGGAATAGTTATGGGTTACGGGAATATTCTGCCAAGTACAATTTTAAATGAATGTAATTTAGGATTTATAAATATTCATTTATCTCTTCTTCCGAAGTGGAGAGGAGCAGCTCCAATTGAATATGCTATAATAAATGGTGAAAAAGAGACTGGGGTTACGATTTTTAAATTAAATAACAAATTGGATGCAGGTTTAATTTTAGGGGTAAAAAAATGTACAATTTCTATTCATGAAAATAAAGATGATATAATGAGTAAAGTAAACAATATTGGAAAAAATCTATTAATCGATATTCTTCCAAGATATATCTCTAATGAATTGAATTTATTTCCTCAGATTGAGAATAATGTAAGTTATGCTCCAAAGATAAAAAAAATTGATACAAAGATCAACTTCTCTGAAACGGCTATAAAGGTATATAATAAAATTAGGGCATTTGCTCCTCTGCCAGGCGCTTGGTTTAATTTTAATGGTGAAAGAATTAAAATCTTATCCTGCAAGATCATTGATAAGAAAGGAAAAGCATCAACAATTATTTCTGATGATTTTATTATTGCGTGTGATGATAATTCTATCAAACCATTAACAATTCAAAGAGAAGGCAAAAGAGTAATGAAGGTTGAAGATTTTTTATTAGGTTTTAGATTTTCCAAAGAAGATAAGATATATTAATATGCCTAGGTATAGAGCAACTATAGAATACAACGGAAGTGAATATGTAGGATGGCAAAAACAGGAAAATGGAATATCAATTCAAGAATCTTTTGAAAATGCCATAAAAAAACAGACCAATCAAGAGGTTGAAGTATTTGCAGCTGGCAGAACAGATTCCGGAGTTCATGCTTTAGGTCAAGTGGTTCACTTTGATCTTAAGAATTTAATTCCAACCGATACTATTAGGGATGGATTAAACCAACATTTAAGACCTCAGCCTATTTCAATATTGCAAGTAAAAGAAGCTTCAGATGATTTTCATGCAAGATTCTCAGCAATTCAGAGGCATTATGAATATGTTATAATTAATAGAAGATCTCCATTAACAGTTCAAAAGGGTTTAGCCTGGCTTGTCCATAAAAATTTAGATGTTGCATTAATGCAAGAGGGTGCAAAGTTTTTTATTGGAAAAAATGATTTAAACGCATTTAGATCTATTAATTGTCAATCAAAAACATCAATTAAAACAATTGATCATATTGAAATCTTCCAAAAAAATAATTATATCAAAATTAATATTAAAGCTAAGTCCTTCCTGCATTCACAAGTTAGGATTATGGTTGGAACTTTAGTTTATGTAGGAGAGGGTAAAATTCAAGCTAATGAGATTAAGAAAATTATTTCAGAAAAAAAACGTGAAAAAGCTGGTCCAACTGCTCCAGCTGATGGATTGTATCTTAAAAATGTATATTATTAATTTTAATAAAAAAACTAGTTTTTACTTTAATAATTACTTAAAAGGTAAATCAATTATTTTATTTATAAAATAAACATGGCATTTGCAAAAAAAAATAAAACAATAGATAATTTTGATGAAACTTATGATAAAGAAGATTTTTATCTTAAATCTTCTGAAAAACTACTTTCATTCTTTAATAACACTCTTAATAAAAGTAATGATAGCATAGATCTTGTTTTCTCGTCTCCAACTGGGTGTATGATTATAGTAGAGGTTATGGTAAATTATTATTTAAATAAAGAGTTAACAAAACAAAATTTGGTAGCAAACGTTGTTAACGGAATTAGCCAGAATATGAACCAATCTAGTGTTTATAAGTTAGTTGATAGAGCGATAGAAAAAAATATTTTTATCAGCGTATTGAAGGATAATGATAAGAGGGTTCATCTTATTGTACCATCTTCAAAAACTATAAATGATATGCAAATCTGGTTTGACGATATCAAATTGGTTTAAAATTTTAACAAAAATCAATTTATTAAGATAAAAAAAATTTCTAAAGTAATTTACTAATTATTATTAGTATCAATTATTGTAACAAAAAGTACATAAATAGACTTTATATTTCGATTTAAAATAATTATTTCTTAGTTATGAAATTTAATTCAGTATCTCTTTTATCAAAGAAAGAAGAATATAAATTGATAAAAAAATGGCAAACCTATCGTGATAATACTTCTTTGGATAAAATAATAAGGGCGTATATTAGAATGCCAGAGGCTTATGCAAGAAAATTTTCAAGATATGGTCTACCAAAGGAAGATCTAGTTAATGAAGGTGTAATTGGCATTATGCATGCGCTTGATAAATTTGATTTAAAAAAAAATCTTCGCCTAGCAACTTACGCCTCATGGTGGATACGTGCAGCTATGCAAGATTATATATTAAAAAATTGGTCAATCGTAAGGATGGCATCAACAGCCAAACAAAAATCTCTCTTTTTTGGTCTCAATAGAATAAAAAAACTAATAGCTAAATCAAGTAACAATATAATTTCCGATATAAAAATTGATGATATTGCTAAATCCCTTAAAGTTAAGGATAAGATTGTTATTGAGATGGAATCAAAGCTGGCATTGGGAGATAAATCATTAAATGAAAACTACAGTGATGATTCAAATAATGATTTATTGTCAAACTTACCTGATAATAGACCTAATCCTGAAGATATTGTAGCGGCAATGAAGGATAATAAATCTAGAGCTAAATGGTTATACCAAGCATTGGATACTCTAAGTAATAGAGAAAGGGAAATTGTTAGTAGAAAGTTATATGATAAAACTTTAACCTTAGAAAAAATATCAAACAAAATTGGCGTTAGCAAAGAGAGAGTTCGGCAAATTGAAAACAGAGCCTATCAAAAATTAAATAGAAAAATATTATCAATTTCTGGTCAAGATAAAGATTTTTTTATAAATTAGTTTATTCTTTCTTCAGCAGTACCAGTGTAACTCATTTTAAACAGACTCAGCATTCTTTCTGGTATTGTCTTAATATCTGGACTTTCCAATATCATTTGTTTTTCAGCTATACTAAAGGGGCAAATTGAAGCAAGCGATGTGATTAAAACAGTTTGATCAATATTATCTATAGCACTCCAATTAACCTTTATATCATTTTTTGCAAGATAGTTTTTTACTTCATTTAAAAATTCTTTATTATCAATTGTGGTCTTAAAGTTGCTAGTAATGTCATTTTTAAATGCAGAATAATCTACTGTTAATTTTCTAAATTTTTCATTAGTTTTTTCCTCTTTCACAAAATGAAACCTGATAACACCACTCAGATTAATCATATATCTACCATCATCTGTTTCATTATATTGTGTGATTTTACCTAAACACCCTGTTGTGTACAAACCGTTTGTTTTTTTTGATTTTTGATTAATCTGTATCATACCTATCATTTTTTCATTTTTCATTGAATAGTCTAACATCTGAATATATCTAGGTTCAAATATATTCAGAGGCAAATTGCCTTTAGGTAAAAGCAAAGCCCCATCGAGAGGAAAAATTGGTATAACAAGTGGTAGGCTTTCAATATTCATAATTTTAATATAGTTGAAAATTAATTAAAGAAAACTTAAATATAAAATTATTTTTAATACACACGATTATTTGATTGACAACTCATTATTTCTTAATCAGAGATAAAATTAAATGACTTATTTAATAATTAAAACAATTATTACAGCTATAGTTATAGTAGCTGTTTCGGAAATTGCAAAAAAATCATCTCTTTTAGCTGGTTTGCTAGCATCCATACCCCTGACATCTTTCTTGGCATTTATTTGGCTTTACTGGGAAACCAATGATAGTCAAAAAGTAATTGACTTATCTAATAGTATTTTATTGATGATTGTCCCTTCCCTTACATTCTTTATAATACTACCCTTAGCTCTGAAACTTAATATACCATTCTTCTATTCAATTATTTTTTCAGTCTTTATTACAGGAATAATTTACTGGATATATATTATTCTATTAAATAGATTTAATTTGAACATATAAATGCCAATTCGAGATTTGATAATAGCCATAAGTGTACCCTGCCTGTGGGGATTTGGCCTTGTGATTTCAAAACCTGGGATGGAGGAACTTCCTCCGCTATTAATTAATGGTTTGCGTTGGATTTTGACAGGTTTAGTCCTGGTTTGGTGGTTTCCAGTTCCAAGAAAATTTTTAAAAAATATTTTTCTTGTTTCCTTTGTTGGATGTACATTGCAATACGGACTAACATACACTGGGGTTAGCATGATAGACGCATCGTCAGCCGTATTAATTGTGCAGTCAGAAGTACCCTTTGGAGTACTAGTTGCTTTTTTTTTATTAAAAGAGAGACCGTCAACAAAAAACTTAATAGGTCTTTTAATTGCATTTATCGGTTTGTATGTTTTGTCAGGAGCACCTAATCTTGAGGGAAAATATTTAGGAGTATTTCTTGTACTTTCTGGAGCATTTACTTGGTCGTTTGGTCAGGTTTTAGCAAAACCATTGAGTGAAAAGATTCCGGCTATGACTTTAACAGCCTGGATTGGTATTATGGGAGGTATTCAGTTAATTTTTGCATCTGCCCTAATTGAGGGAAATACATTAAACAATATAAGATCAGCCAGTTTAAATAGTTGGATTATAGTTCTATATTTAGGTTTGATAATGAACGCCATAGGTTATAGTTTTTGGTATTACGTTCTAGCGCGTTACGCAGTAAATAAAATAATGCCAGTGCATTTGTTGCTACCAGTTACTGGAGTTATCACGGCTATTTTATTGCTTGGTGAAAGACCAAGCATTGAAGTTTATATAGGAGGAGTAATTATTCTTTTTGGTGTAGGAATGATTTTAATTGGCAAGGAAAAACAAAAATAATATAACTAATAATTATGAAGGTAATTGTCTTACAGCATATAAAAATTGAAGATCCAGGTTATATTAAAGACTTGATGATTGAAGATAAATGCGAACTGACTACTGTTGAGTTAGACGAGGGCGATAAAATACCTGAGAATTTAGATAAATTTGACGCAATGCTATGTATGGGCGGGCCAATGGATACCTGGATGGAGGATTCTTATAAGTGGCTAAGAGATGAGAAAAACAAAATTAAAGAATTTGTAGTAGATTTGGAAAAACCTTTTATAGGCTTTTGTTTAGGCTGCCAATTGCTTGGAGAAGTCGTAGGAGGAAATGTTGTAAAATCTAATCCCGTTGAAATTGGTATGCTTGATGTGAATTTAAGTTCTACAAAATTAGATGATAAATTATTTAGGACATTCCCAGACAAAATAAAGGCATTACAATGGCATTCATATGAAGTTCAAGGATTAGAAAATAATGATGATATTACTGTAATTGGATCGTCACCAACTACAAAATATCAAATTTTTAAATACAAGCAACATGCATACGGAATTCAGTTTCATATTGAAATTAAGGATAATACAGTTTCTGACTGGGGCTGTGTGCCCGAATATAAGCAAGCTTTAGAAAAGACCCTGGGTGATGGGGCCCTAGAAAAATTTCACGAAAGTGCAATGAAAAATATATATGAACTAAATGGATATTCAAAAATAATATATAATAATTTTAAAAAAATTGTTTTTCAAAATGCTTAATAATTCCCAAAAGGGTATTTTGTTAATAATTTTTGGTATGAGTATTTTTTCAATTCAGGATGTTTTAGTAAAATATTTATCTGATTCAACATCAGTATTTCAAATTTTCTTTGTTCGAAGTATTGTAGGCCTATTGGTCATTGGTATTTATTTATCCCTTACTAGAAAAAAGGTTATTTTTAAGTCACAATATCCCCTTTTAACATTATTGCGCGTGGTGCTATTCTTCTCAGCTTTCCTAGCTTTTTATATCTCTTTATCTAATTTAAGTTTAGCTATAGCTAATACCTTATTTTTTACTTCTCCATTTTTTATAACTATTTTTTCTATGATTTTTCTAAAAGAACGGATTGGCATAAGACGTTGGGCAGCGATCATTATTGGATTTTTAGGAGTTTTAATCGTTATGAATCCAAAAGTTGAAAATTTAAATTTATTTTATTTATTACCAGTTTATTGCGCAGTTTGTTATTCCCTATCAATGATTATTATTAAAAAAACTTCAGATAAAGATTCAGTATATTCACAAATATTTCATCTTTACATTTCTGCCTTAATATTAAGTAGTTTAATTTCCTTATTTATTGGTGATGGAAGTTTTAATAAATATGACGACCCAGCATTAAAATTTTTACTTAGAGAATGGCATTTGGGGTTTAATGAAAATACTATTTTTTTATTTCTAATCGGATTGTCAGGAGCAGGAGGATTTTTTTGTCTTCATCAAGCCTATCGTATTGCCTCACCACCGACAATCGCACCATTTGAATATATATTAATTTTTTGGTCTATTTCTTTAGGATGGTTAGTGTTTGGAGATGTGATTGGTTTTAAGGATTTAATTGGAATAATAATTATTATTGCTTCAGGAATGTATATGTTTTTTAGAGAAAATATAAGAAAAACTCCTATTTCCACAGAGAAACCTCTAAGATAAAACTAATATAGTATATTCTTTCTTAACATATTACTTTTTTGCTCTATACCTGATACCTAATTATTATAATCATAGGGAGGAAAAATGAATATAAAAAATCTTATGAAGATTCTTTTGACCTTTTTGTTTGTTGGATTTGTCTCACCAGTTTATTCAGCAAATTTAAAATGGTCAATGCCAGGAGATTCACTTACACTTGATCCTCATGCACAAAATGAGGGTCCAACCCATATGGTTTCTAGACAGGTCTATGAAAGTCTGGTTACCAGAGGTATTGATATGTCAATAGAGCCTCAATTAGCTACATCTTGGAAAGCCAAAGATCCTGAAACGTGGGTTTTTGATCTTCGCGAAGGAGTAGTTTTTTCAGATGGCACAGCTTTAAATGCAAGTGATGTTGAATTTAGCATTAACAGAGCATTATCTGGAGCATCAGATATGATAGAGTTAATTGAAAGTATTACATCTGTTAAAGCTCTAAATTACAAAAAGGTGGAAATTAAAACAGAGGGGCCAAATCCTATTCTTTTGAATCAATTGTCTCAAATATTTATTATGTCTGAGGAATGGTCTAAGAAAAACGGATGTGAGTCGCCTCAAGATTTTGATGCATCTGAAGAAACATTTTGTTCAATTAATGCATTGGGAACTGGTCCATTTAAAATTACATTAAGAGAGCAAGATACAAGAACTGTTTTTGAGAGAAACTCAAATTGGTGGGGAGATCAATCTCAGCATAATATTGATAAAATAGAATTGCTGCCAATTAACAATGACGCAACAAGAGTTGCGGCTTTATTATCTGGTGATATTGATTTTACAAATTTTACTCCAGCACAAGACATAAACAGAATTAACAGTTCTTCTGGTCATAAAGTTGAGAGTACTCCACAAGCAAGAACAATTTTCTTTGGTATGGATCAAGGTTCTGATGAATTAAGATCATCAAACATTAAAGGAGCCAATCCATTAAAGGATAAAAGAGTTCGACTTGCTATGTATCACGCTTTAGATATGGATGCGATCAAAGATAAGGTTATGAGAGGCTTGAGTGAACCAGCCGGAATGATTACTTTTCCAGGAGTTCAAGGTTATACTAAAGCGCTAGATACTCGCTTACCTTATGATCCTGAAAAATCTAAACAACTTCTTAGCGAAGCTGGTTATCCGGATGGATTTGAAATCACTCTAGATTGCCCTAATAATCGTTATATCAATGATGAAGCAATTTGTGTTGCTGCTGTCAGTATGCTCGCAAAGGTTGGTATTAAAGTTAATTTAGATGCTCAACCTAAAAGTATTCACTTTAAGGATCTACAAAATGATCTAAGTGATTTTTATATGCTTGGATGGGGAGTTCCTACTTTTGACAGCCATTATGTTTATTCATTTTTATTGGCATCTGAAGGAAGTTGGAATAAAGTTGGCTTTAGCGATGCGCGTGTAGATGAGTTAGTTGGCACTATGTTAACTGAAACTGATCTTGATAAAAGAAATGCAAATATTGCTGAAGCTTGGGCTATAGTTCAAGATAATATGCCTTATTTGCCTCTTCATCACCAGGTGATATCTTGGGGAAGTAAAAGCAACGTTGATGTTCCTATTAGAACAAATAACGAGCCTTTATTCCGTCACGCAAAAGTGAATTAATTTATAAATTCAAATTACTGGCCAGTTATAAATATTCTGGCCAGTATTTTCTAAAATCCTAATGTTAAACTATTTTTTAAAAAGACTTATACAATCTATACTTGTAATGATTGTAGTTGCGTTTGTTTCATTCTCGCTTTTTAATTATGTTGGTGATCCTGTTCACAATATGGTTGGGCAGGAGGCCTCTACAGAAAAAAGACAAGAAATTAGGGAGAAACTGGGCTTAAATGATCCTGTTCATACGCAATTTCTTAGATTTATTGGAAACGCAGTTAAGGGTGAGTTTGGAATCTCATACCAATTAAGAAGACCTGTTTCAGAGTTAATAGCTGAAAGATTGCCAGCTACTTTAGAATTAGTTTTTATTTCTGCACTTATAGCTATAATCTCGGGAGTTATTCTTGGTGTTTACACCGGAATAAATAGAGATGGATATTTAAGCAATATCATCCTAATCATATCCCTCTTTGGAGTTTCTCTTCCAACATTTGTTATAGGAATATTATTTATATATCTATTTGCTGTAATTTTAGGAATACTCCCTTCGTTTGGAAGAGGAGAAGTCGTTGATCTTGGTTTTTGGAACACAGGATTTCTAACTTTAAGTGGTATCAAAGCAATTATTCTTCCATCAATTACACTTAGTTTATTTCA
>CEUZ01076968.1_pt1 | contig 34123 bp, 31 predicted proteins | sample 361511 | NCBI WGS metagenome assembly CEUZ01 (sample SAMEA2622822, study PRJEB7988) | marine metagenome | biome: marine biome (ENVO:00000447); feature: surface water layer (ENVO:00002042); material: "saline water (ENVO:00002010), including plankton (ENVO:xxxxxxxx)" | depth 5 m | reverse complement strand
GGCTATAGTAGTATGAAAACCTATAAAACCAGAACTTCCTGTAACTAGAATTGACATTAATAAGTAATATTAAAATTAACTTTCATTTTCAAAATAATCTATAAAATCGGACCAAAAATTTTCTGACTTAACATCAGGGGTTATAATATAATTTTCTATATAGTTTTTATAAGCATTCTTATCGTATTTTAAAAAATTATATTTATCAAAATCTTCAAAATGATCTATATTAATTAAGTCGACACCTAATTCATGGGAATATTTTTTAATGGAATAATAGAAATAAGCATTTTTCATCAATTCATCTGTAGCAATACAAGTATAAGGTTTTTGGAATAATGTTACTAAACTTACCGCAGTACTATTGTGACCTACAACTATTGCAGAATTTTTAATTAAATTTGCAGTTTGATTATAAACAATTTCAAAATCAAAATTATTTTTTTCATTTTTATCCCGTTTTGGATGGGCTGCTATAATTACCTTTTTATCCAAATTTTTACTAAGTTTACTAAGAAAATTTTTTATCGAATTCCAATGTACATATTTTGATGTCATTACATTTTCCCCAGTCAATAAAAATTCGTAATTTCCCTCTAAATGTTGGTCTATATATACGATCGAGTTTTCGAAATTTTTATTTAAAGGAATTTGTTTTAACTTTAGGTATCGATCATAATCATAACTATAAGATTTTATAACTTTTGTTTTATTTGAATGTAATTTAGTAATATTTCCTGAAATATTACCTGCTGTAAATATGTGCGTGGGTTCAATTCTTAATTTATTGGTGATTTTGTTAAAGATCATGCGAATAGCTTTAGTAAAAAAATTAAAAAATTTTTTAAACGAAAATTTACTTTTTAAAAAATTTTTTAATACAACATTATAAACTTCTGGATAACCAGCTCTATCAATTATAATTTTTTTTCCTCCTGCTATTTTCATTAATCTTTCAATAAACCATGGTTGGCCGATATTTATGAAATAAAAATTTTTGCTTTTTATTTTTTTTATTTTATTAAAAATTTGAAAAATAGACTTAAATACTAGAAAGTTTTTTTCATTTTTATAAAATAAGTTTTTATTATTAAAGTTACTTGCATATTTACCAAAAAAAATCCAGTATTCAACATTCCAACCTCTTTTTTTAAAAATTTCAATTCCAAATCTTTCGTAGTTATTTTTATCTAAAGGTAAAATTGAAATATAGATTATTTTATAAGACATATAATTAATTTTTAAATTTTTTTTTAGCTAAGTTAAAATCTTCGATTGTATCTATATCTATTGATCTTGAGGATGGCATTGGAAAAATAATTGTTTTTTTTGTAAAAAAAGATCTGCTTCTTTTAAAATAGTTTGTTGTGGCTCCATATATAGCTCCGTTGAGAGCATAACCAGATTTTTTCTTTTTAAACTTATTAAAAAACCCTTTTTTTACTTCAATCATATTCTTATAATTTTTTTTTCTATAACAAGCTGAAATAATAAAATTTTCATTTTTATTAATCATTTTTTTTATTGAATTATCAATATCGAAACTTTTACGTAGTGGTGAGGTCGGTTGTAATACAATGATAATATCAAATAAAAAATCTTTTTTTGAAATTAAGTCTGAAACCACTTGTTCGCTTGTTGCTTTATCTCCCCTTAACCATTTTGGTCTATTGAATATTTTTAAATATGATAATTTTTTTGTATATTTAATTATTCTTTTATCATCTGTTGAAATTATAATGTCATCTATATATTTTGACCTTTTAGCAGCTTGTACCGTCCAATAGAAAAGTGGTTTTCCTTTAATATTTAATATATTTTTATCTTTTAATCTTTTACTTTTAGATCTTGCTAATATAATTCCTATTATTTTTTTTTTTTTATACAAAGATTTAATCTAAATGAAATTTTTTTATTTAATGTGAAATAAAATTTTTTAAAATGTTCAATCCTACTTTTCCACTTTTTTCTGGGTGAAATTGACATCCATAAATATTTTCTAAATTAACTGACGCTACTACATCTTCGCTGCCAAACTTATAAATTGTTGTTACAACAGATTGATTTGTTGGAACTGCCATAAAAGAATGTACAAAATATGTAGAATTTTTTTCTTTAATATTTGAAAATAACTTATCTTTTCTTTTTATTATTAATTCATTCCATCCTATATTTGGAATTTTTAAATTATTATCACCATCTTTAATTGGTAACTTTTCAACTTTTCCCTTTATAATTCCCAATCCTTCACTTTTTCCAAATTCTGAACTTTCTTCAAAGAAAAGTTGCATACCAAGACAAATGCCGAGGATTGGCTTATTATTCTTAACAATTTTGGATATTACATTTATTAAATTATGTTTTTTTAGAAGATCCATACCATTTTTAAATGCACCAACACCTGGCAAGATCACTTTATCTGCGTTTAAAATTTTGTCTTCCTCATTTGTAACTACTGCATTAAAACCTAGAATTTCTACACTGCGTTTAACACTTAAAATGTTTCCAACTTCATAATCAATAATACAAATTGTTTTACTCATTAAGTTTTCTCACATTAAGATTATTACGAATTGCAGCTTTTCTAATCTCCTCTACACTAATTTTATTTGTATGAAATACATCGGCCATAGCTAGGGCCTCAATACCTGCTTCTTTAACAACTTCGATCATATGTTCGATTTTCCCCATTCCCCCACTTAGTATTATTGGCACTTGGGTAGTTTTCATTGCTATATTAATTAAATCAATATCAAATCCTTTTCCTGTTCCTTCTTGATCGACAGAAGTTAATAGGATTTCACCAGCACCATTGGCAACACCTTTTTTTATCCATTCAATTACGTTCAAACCAGATCTTTCCCTCCCATTATTGCTATAAGCTTCCCAAAAATTAGTTTTGATTCTTTTAGCCTCAATAGATAACACAACACTTTGACTTCCGAATTTATTAGCTAAATCTCTTATTAGTTTTGGATTTTTTATTGCAGCAGAGTTAATTGCTATTTTATCAGCTCCAAATCTTAGTACATCTTTTGCATCTTCCACACTTCTAATTCCTCCGCCAACAGTTATAGGTATGAATACATTTTTTGTTGCTTTTTTTATAATTTCACTTAATTGATTTCTTCCATACAAACTAGCCACTACATCCATAAAAATAAGTTCATCTATTCCGTTTTCATAGTACTTTAGTGCATACTTGTTTGGTTCACCTATAATTTTCAAACCTTCGAGATTAACTCCTTTAATTAAGTTTGGACCTTTAATATCGAGTCTAGCAACTAATCTGAGCGGTCGCATTTAGTTATTTATTGAGCATCCATACAGCTTTTTTTAAAAACCATTTATCTTTTTTCTTTTCCCACAAATGTGGAGATCTAAACTTATCAATAGTTTCAAAAAAATCTTTCTTAGAAATCGAAAGATATTCTAAAGTATCATTAAAATATCTTTTAGGGAACTCTCCATCATATTGCTTAACCAATGCAACGGCTTCTTCTCTTGTTATAATATTATTTCTAACTTCAAGAGCAGCATCTTCCGTCGCTCTTCCTCTGCCTGTTTTAATAAACCATGTATAATGGTGCAATCCATCAATTTTATCATCTAAACTTTGATATTTTGTATATGTTCCATCTGTCCTACCTTCTGGGTTTACTTCAAAATTTGTATTTTCTATTGCATAGTAAAAGTTCTTCTGAGGATTATAATTTAAGAAATATGGTAAAACTAAAACTTCTAAATCAGTTTCTTTTAAAACCTCTTCTTCAATTGGAAGATATGGTATTAAATCAGTATTATTTATTTTATATTTTTTTAGTTCTGATTGATGTACTCCACCAAAAAAAAGATCGTCACTTTTTTTATAAGTAAAAATTTTTTGGTTAAGTGATTTTCCTTCGTCATATAAACTTCCGCCTATACCTTTCTCTGCATAGCTATCACCGTAGACTATAAGTTTAATTTTTTTTTCAACTGCAATTTTAGGAGCTAAGTAAAATTGACCCATCACAAAAGGCTGAAATGGATGTAATAAATTTTTAAAAGCAAGTTGAGTTAAGGTCCTATGCACTTTTCCGTTTGGTGTATAAAGTATATTATCAAAACCATTATTTACCCAAGAATTAAAATTCTTAATTCCTATATCAGTATAAATATGTGGTGCCCAAGTACATGTGAGTGGGTTCATGTTATATTTGTGTTTAAGAATATGAGAAACAAACCTACTATCTTTTCCTCCACTCCCAGGTACCAAAACATCGTAATAACCGTCTTTACTTCTATATTTATTTAAAATTTCAACAAATTCTTTTTCTCTATCATTCCAGTTGATTTTTATTTTTTTTTCAAAATATCTACAGGACAAACAAACACCATCTTTATCAAATTGGGCTGTTTGTTTTTTTTGATTTTTTTGATCATTTGTTTGTTTTGATCCCATAAACCGTTGATTAGATTCAACGCATTTTTTACAAAAAATTATTTTTTCTGGTAAACCAAAAAAAGTTTTCATTTTATTATTTCCATTTTTTTATATTAAAATCATTTTTTGTTCCTAGATCCGTCCATGTCTCATAAACTGGATATACTATTACTTTTTTCTTAAGTTTTATTAGATCATCAAAAAATTCATTCATATCTTTATGTTGTTCATTTTTAAGAAATTTAAAATTTTTTACATTAAAAACATATATTCCAGCATTGATATTTTCATATTTAACTGGCTTTTCATAATAGGCTACAAAATTATTACCTTTGGTTTCTATTACTCCAAATGGGTTTTTGGTTTCATAACGCTTAACTACCATTGTTACATCAGCTTGGTTTGATCTGTGATAATCAATAACATCCGCATAATCTATATCGCTAACTACATCACAATTAGTTACTAACACATGTTTATCTTTAATATTTTTTAGTAAATATAGTGACCCAGCAGTTCCTAAAGGGTTTTTTTCTTCTATATAAGATATTTTTACTTTTAAATTTTTTTTATTTTTAAAATATTTTTTTATATGACTTCCTAAATAGTTTATTGAAAGAATAAAATTATGAAATCCAAACTTTTTTGCTCTTATTATAATATGTTCTATCATGGGTTTATTGAATATTTTTATTAATGCTTTTGGGTTTTTTTTAGTTAATGGTAAAAGTCTTTTGCCGAGGCCACCTGCCATGATTACAAATTTTGTATTTCTTTTGGATGTTTCTATTAAATCTAAATTAATATATAAACCTAAAACACTTTTTTTTTTATTTACCACGGGTAAATGTTGTATCTCGTTTTCTTTCATCAAGTAGATTGCTTCTTTTTTTTTTACATTTATCCCAACCGTGATTGGTTTTTTATTTAATATTTTGGAGATATTATCGTTTAAATTTATCCCTTTTAATAAACCTCTTCTAATATCTCCATCAACTACTGTTCCTATCAATTTAGTTTTTTTTATAACTAATACAATTTTAAGCCCTGAATTATTCAAACTTTTTACAGCATCATTTATGCTTGAGCTATTGCTTATTAATGTTTTTTTAAATTCTGGTAATTTAAGAAGATTCATAAAAATTTTTTTTCGATAAATTTTTTAAAGGAAAATTAGCTATAATATTAGTAATATTTTTTGATGTATTTTTTTTAAAGAATACATTTTTAGTTAGTTTAATTTTTTTTTTAAATTTTTTTGAATATAATTTTTTAATAGATCGTTCTATACTAGAAGCATTTGTATTAGAATTAATTATACTAGTGGCTTGGATTCTTCCTTTTTGTCTATTCCCAATATTTATTGTTCCTTTCTTAAGAGATGGCATTTCTAAAATTCCACTTGAAGAATTTCCTATAATTCCATCTACCTCTTTAAGTACAGAAAAAAAATTTTTTTGCCCAAAACTTTTAACACAAATAAAATTTTTATTTTTTATTAAATATTTTTTTAAAGTTTTTATTACAATATGATTTTCTGGATCTGGGTTTGGATAGGTAAAAATAAATTGTATATCTGGAAACTTTTGCAATGTAGTTAAAAGTTGGTTAAAATATTTTTTTGTAGTATTTGGTTGTTTAGTAACTGGATGAAACGAGACAAGCATGTTTCTTTTTTTAAATTTAAAATTAAATTTTTTCTCTATTTTTCTTTTATCAATAAGCTTAGTTAGTTGAATATTTTCTGCTCCCAATCCACCAAAATTAAAAATTCTTTTCGGTGGCTCACCAAATTTTAGTAAAGTTTTTTTATAACTTTCATGCGCAACGAAATGTAAGCTGGACATTTTTGTTATTGCGTGTCTAATGTTATCATCAAAAGCACCTTCGGTTATTTCTCCACCTTGGATATGGGCTATTGGAAAGTTACAAATTAATGCGGAAACGGCAGCCATCAACATTTCATACCTATCTCCTAAAATAATAACTATATTTGGTTTGATTTTAGTAAGTATTTTGGAAAATTTTTTTAAACTATCGCTCATAGATAATAAAGTTGAAAGTGGATTTGTTTGTTTAAATTTAGTTTTAAAGCTAAAATCAATTTTATTTTTATCTGAAATTATTTCGTTTATTGATAATCCATATTTTTTATTGTGGTGCGATCCAGCAACTAATAGTTTAAAATTTATTTTTTTATTTTTCTTAAGTAAAAGAATTAAATTTCTTTGTAGACCGTAATCGGCTCTATTTGTAGTTATTAGACAAACTTTTCTTTTCATATTTTAATTGGTTGATCTATTCTAAAATTATATTTTGATTTTTTTCCTACTATTTTGCTCCAGTTTTTAGGTGAAAGACCGATAGCAGGTCTTTTAGTGGAAATATTTTTATTTGAAAATATATCTCCCTTTTTAATTTCTATCTTTGCGACAATTGATTTTCTAACAACTTTCTTATTTTTTAACTCTCCTTTGGATGGCTTTTTAATGTAGCTACCCAATATTTTTTCTGTATTTTTTATTTTTTTAATCATTTCTTTAAGTTCTAATGAATTCAAGCTTGCTTTATGATCCGGACCTCTACTTTTTTTATTCAGTGTAAAATGTTTTTCAATAATAGAAGCTCCGAGAGCTACAGCTGCAATTGGAACAATATATCCTAAGGTATGATCTGAGTAACCAACCTTAACTCCAAGTTTATATTTTATAGTATTCATTGCTTTCAAATTTACATTTTCAAAAGGCGTGGGATATTCTGAATTACAATGCAGAACAGTAATTTTATTTTTTTGTGTACCTGCTTTATTTAAAATCTTAACTGCTCTAGAAACTTCCTCTAATGTCGAAATTCCAGATGATAATATTATTTTTTTATTATATTTTCCGATATGTTTTAAAAGAGGATAATTATCAATTTCTCCTGATGGAATTTTAATTTCTTTGAGCCCTATTTTGTTTAATAAATCAAAACTTTTAATACTAAAGGGAGAAGATAAAAAATTTATTTTTCTTTTTTTACAATATTTTTTAAGTACCAGATAATCGCTTTTTTTTAATTCTAATTTTTTAAGCATTTCATATTGAGTTTCTTTTTTTTTACTTCCTCTCTTTTGGTAAGATGCTTTGGGTGCTAGTTTGGTAGCAAGGTCTTCAGCTGAAAATGTTTGAAATTTAACATAATCAGCACCCGCTTTTGAGGCACAATCAATAAGTTTTTTTGCTTCTTTTAAACTTCCATTATGATTAACGCCTGCTTCTGCAATAATCTTCACACTATTTTTAATCATTTTATTTTAAGTAGTTAATTAAAAAAGAACTGCTTGGAATATTTATAATTCTTTTTGTAACTTTTTTCGAAATTGATAAGTCCATAGATGGACATTTTTTTAAATGATTAAGTTCTGGTAAAAGTTTCCATCCTGGACGCACATTTATTTTTTTTTCATTTAATTTTTTAATCAAGATATTGACTGATTTAGAATATTTTTCTTTAATTAAAATAGTTTGAAGCCAATAATTACTATTACAATTCTTTGGCTCTTCAACAAGTTTGAAAAATTTAGATTTTGAAAAAAGTTTTTTATATAAGTGAAATATTTTTCTTTTATTTTTTAAAAATTTTTTAATTTTAATGATTTGACTTAATCCTATTGCAGCATTGATGTTTGCCATCTTATAGTTATAACCCAGACCATCATGTAAATACCCAAAACCTTTTACTTTTGCATTTGAAATTAAATGCCTAGCTTGATCTGCTAATTCTTTTTTTTTCGTTAAGATTGCTCCACCCGATCCAGTGGTAATAATTTTATTTCCATTAAAACTCAATATTCCAATATCCCCAAATGTCCCCGTGTGTTTCCCTTTATACTTACTACCTAATGACTCCGCTGAATCTTCGAGAACAAATAATTTGAATTTTCTGGCCAAAATTACAAGCTTGTCCATTTGCACAGGATGACCAAATATATGAACAGGTATAATACCTTTAATTATTCTTCCTGTTTTTTTATTTATGCAATGTTTATTTTTTATAAAAGTATTTTTTTCTAAATATTTTTCTAATTTTGGTATATTTATTCCAAAATTTTTATCCTCTATATCGATAAAATGTGGAACAGCTCCACAATATTTAACCGCATTTGCAGTAGCAACAAAAGTAAATGATGGAACTAAAACTTCATCATTTTTTTTTGTTCCAAGTAATAAGCAAGCGATATGTAAAGCAGAAATGCCTGAATTTGTTGTAATCACATACTTTGATTTTGTGATAGAAGATAATTTTTTTTCAAATTTTTTTATAAATCCACCTAATGCAATTTGATTTAGATAAATACATTTCTTCAAATAATATAAATCATTTTTATGGATGCTTGGTTCATGTAAATTTAACCTTCGTAGATTAATATTTTTTCTAAAAATATAAACTAGCTCTTTTAATAAATGATTTATCATAATTTATAAATTGGAAAATATTTATTAATTAACATTTCATTTTTCATAATAATTTTTTTCTTATTACTAATAAAATAAGGTTTATATTTTTTTGTAAATGTAGCTCTTATTTTCCTGTTAAGTTGATCTTTTTTTATATTTTTCTTTATTTCGTAAAACTTATTAAGGTCTTTTCTACTTTTTATTGATTTTGACCATTTTTTCTTTTTAAATTTATAAACTAATTTTTTTAAATTATTATTGTTTTTATTTAGTAATTTTATAATTTTTTTTGCTTGGATATATTGAGTTGAATGAGTTTTTTTTAATAGACTTTCTAAGTTATCTTTTTTTAATATTTTAATTTTTTTTATATCTATAATTTTTCCACTATCTATCTTCTCCGAAATTAAATGGGCTGTAACTCCATAATATTTTACATTATCGTAAAGGGCATAGTTGATACAACCAATTCCTCTATATTCGGGAGGACCTGGATGAAAATTAATTGATGCAAACTTCGATTTGATAATTTCATTTTTTTTTAATATATAGTAGCTTCTAAAACAAATAATATAATCATACCAAAATTGAGGTACGCTAAATAATTTTTTATTTATTTTTTCTTTTGGATTTTTAGAATAAAAAACTTTTATATTTTTTGTTAACTTTTTTAAATCAGAAGCTAATAATTTAGAATATTTATCTTTTTTCCTTCCCATAAAAAGAATTCTTTTAAACATTAAATAAATAATATAATTATATTACAAATTTTTTAGATTGATATTTTTTTAGATTTTCAGGTTTGCTAAACCAATTTATCGTTTTACTTAATCCATGAATCATTCCAGAATTTCCTTTGTAGAAAGGTTGCCAATTCAAAAACTTCTTTGCTTTTTTATTAGAACAACATAGACGACTTACTTCGCTCATTTCAGGTCTTTTTCTATGTCTTTCACTAGAAATTGATATTTTTGTATTTGTTATTTTTGAAATTAAATTAACTAAATTTTTTATGGAAATTTCTGATCCGGATCCTATATTAATTGTTTCTCCTATACATTTTTTTGATTTTAGTGCTGATATGAATGCAGAAACTGTATCTTGTATATAACAGAAATCTCTTGTTGGCCTCAAAGATCCCAACTTTATCCTTTTATTATTTTTTAAAATTTGACTAATAATTGTTGGAATAATGGCTCTTAATGATTGTCTTGGCCCATAAGTATTAAAGGGTCTTAAAATAACAACTGGAGTACCAAACGATAAGTGATAGGAATTTGCTAATTGATCTGCTGCAATTTTGCTTGCGGAATAAGGAGACTGACCATTTAAAGGATGTTGTTCGGTTATTGGTATGAACTTAGCTGTGCCATAAACTTCACTTGTTGATGTATGTATTAATTTTTTTATATTTAACTCTTTTACTGCTTCAAGCACATTTAATGTTCCGCCAATGTTAGTTTCTACATAACTTTTTGGAGAAACATACGAATAGGGTATTCCAATTAATGCGGCTAGATGTATTGCTGCATCACAACCTTTCATATTATTCCTTACAAAACTATAATCTCTTATGTCTCCAAAACATATTTCAATTTCATTTAAAATGTCTCTTTCTAAACTTTCTAACCATCCATAATTATTGAAAGAATTGTATAAGACCGTACATTTAACCTTGTGTCCTAATTTAATCAATTTTTCTGCAAGGTGAGACCCTATAAAACCCTCGGATCCAGTAAGAAATATTTTCATAATTAATTTCTAAAATTTGATAAAATTGTTGACCTTATTTTCTTTGTTGCCTCATTATTAAAATTTAATGGCAATCTATCTTTTATCTGATTGTTTAAAAAATAGCTAAATTTTTCCTTATTTATTGTGAGCCAATAATCAACTAAATCTAATGCTTGGGAATTAGAATTGGCTACTAATTTATCTATATCCATATAGGCAGAATTTGGAAAATTATTATTTATATCAGCCCAAAATGCTTTTTTTCCTGATGATATAGCCTCTATTGTTGTGCTAACAAACGGCATCGAAATAGTTAAATTTGAAACTGAAATTAAATTTTTACTAGTAATCTTGTTTAAAGTTTTAAAGTTTTCATTTTGCAATAGTTTTTCATATACTTCATAAAGATTTGGATAATTTTTTAATAAATTAGGATTATATTTAGGTTTAAAAAAAATAAATACATCCCTTCTTGATATTAGAATTTTTTTCATAAAATTTAAAAAAGATAAATGACTGTCCAAATTATTGAAAGCTCCAATAGTATCAAATGCTGCGGAGAAAGTTGCTATAATATTCTTACTTTTATTCGGTACCAGGCTATTTATTTTAGCTAATTGATTTTCATTTTCAAATTCTTTACATGACCATAATGGTGAAGAAATCACAATTTTTTTTGATTTAGAAAAATTTAGTTCTGCCATCTTAGCACTTTCTTTTGTCCAATGAAATTCTATATCGTGAAAATCATAAGCGTAACTTATATTAGAATACCTTTCCCTAATATCAAATACTGTCTCTGAATTTGTGTGTTTATACATAAGTGAAATACAATTAATTTTATTTAATAAAATATTTCTGGAAATATGATTGTGTTGAAAATCATGATAGCTTAAATATGATACTGGTTTAAAGGCACATATAAAATTATTCCATACAAAATAGTTTGTCCAAACATTAAGCAAAATTTTTTGGTAAAAAATTTCAGTTTTAAAAAAATTATTTAATTGAAATAATGATTTAATAAATAATTTTAAATTATTTTTTATTAATGATATACTTAATTTACCTAATGGTTTTCTTTTTGATGAAAAAGTGTAATCATATTTTTTTTTTATTGAATTTAAAAAATCTTTACTAATTCTATCTTCTATAACTAATAAAACATCACTTTTTTTAATACTTTCTTTATCAACAACCCAATCTAAATTATAGGTATTTTCATCAAAATTTAGACCGGCATCATAAACTCTTAATGCTAAACTATATTTTTTTTTATCTATATAATTTAATTTCAAAAACAAGCATGAATAAATTGGATAAAATAAAAATAAGAGTAAATTTTTTATTTTTAATAAAATAAATTTTTTAGTCTTAATATCTAATAAATTTATATTTTCCTCATTTAATAATTTAATATCTGGATTAATTTCTACGATTTTTTCATAAATATATTTAGCTTCAATTTTTTTTTTAAATTCTAATAGTAGCTGTTTTTTAAATGAATAAATTATATTATCATTATTATAGGGATTTTTAATAAAATCAGTTATTTTTTTATTATCATTTATTATTTCGTAAAATTTTTCTTTAAGCAATTGTTCTGAATTAATATTTGGAATGTATCTGTAATAATGTTTTTGATGAAAAATATTCCAGCTAAACTTTCTAACAATTAAATTTGAATAATTTTTACTCAACTCATTAATATTTTTAAGTTCACAATTTTCAACTAATAAAATTATTATATTTTTATTTTTATTTAAATTTTTGTTAATTTTTAAAGTATTTACTTTACCTATAATAATAAAAACATATGAAGCTTTCCTAATATCTTCAGCACTTATAATTTTCATTTTTTTTTTCTTAGATAATATTCTGCGGATAATAAATCGACCCAAGTGTCAATATTCACCGATCTTTCTTTGGGCATTAAATATGGTAAATTTTCTTTTCCTACTAGTTTATTTTGTTTCATAATTGTATCTCTTGTTGATAAATAAATAGAACCATTTCTTATATAAATCTTTTTTAGCTTTTGTCTTGGGCGCATATCTTCTGTTCTTTTTTTTACAAAATTTTTTAATTTACCTTGTTTAATTACTTTCATTCTAAACGGATGATTTCCTCCTACATTTACAATACTTGTTATAGAATGACATTTTCTATTAATTATTTTTTTAATACTATTATCTATATCTTTACATTTTCTTAATGGAGATGTTGGCTGCAACATAAGTATATAGTCGTATTTTAACCCCTTTGCCTTCTCCATGAAATTTGTTGCATGTTTTATAACTGGCAAGCTTGGTATAAAATCTGTTGATAAATTTCTAGGTCGTAAGAATGGTACTGTTGCGCCAAATTTTTCTGCGATTTTTTTTATTTCTTTTGAGTCAGTTGATAAAACTAAATCTGTAATAAATTTAGATTTTTTTGCTTCTTTAATTGTGTAATAAATTAATGGTTTTCCTAAAATTTTTACAATATTTTTTTTTATAATTCCTTTAGAGTTTCCTCTAGCAGGTATAATAGCTAAAATATTTTTTTTCATTTTATGTAAATTAATTAAGTGCTTTTAATTAAAAGTTTAATACCCTTATTAATAGAAATTTTAGGTTTCCATTTTAATTTTTTTTTTATTTTTATGATATTTGCTTTGGAGTGTGTTGGTTCACCTTTTCTTGATGGTAAATATTTTATTTTACTTTTAAATATTGTTGCTATTTTATTAATACTTACCGACATTTGACTGCCAATATTAAAAATTCCATTATAAATATTTGATTCGGCTGACTTGATCATGATATCAGCTACATCTGAAACATGAATAAAATCTCTAGTCTGTTTTCCATTACCAAATATTGTCAAAGGTTTGTTTTTATTTTTTAGCTTTAAAAAAATACTAATAACTGAACTATATGAACTGTTTGCAAGTGATCTCTGTCCATAAACATTGAAGAGTCTAAGAGATATTGCTGGAAAGTTTTTTTTTTTACTTTTATTAATTACTAATTGTTCTGCCTTCCATTTTGTAAAAGCATAAGGTGTAAGATTATTAATTTTCGAATTTTCTGAAGTCGGGATATTTTTAGGATTTCCATAACAACTTGCGGAGGCCGAATATATAAATTTTTTAAGCCTTGTATTTTTACATGCCATTAAAATATTTAATGTTCCAACAACATTAGTTTTATAATATTTTTTAGGCTTTTTAATACTTTCCAAAGTTTTGGATAAACCGGCTAAATGAAAAACATAATTTGCTCCATCAAATATTTGTTTTAATTTTTTTATTTTTAATAAATCATATTTTATAAATTTAATTTTATTTTTAACTTTCTTTAAATTTTTCAAATTTCCTGTACTTAAATTATCCAAAACAATTACTTCGTACTTTTTGGCGACTAATTTTTCCACCAAATGACTTCCTATAAATCCTGCTCCTCCTGTAACTACGGCTTTCATTAGATTTCTAATACTTTTCTATTTTCTATTTTTAAAATTTTATCACACTTGCTTAAAACTGATTTTTTATGAGATATTATTATAATAGTTTTATTTTTTTCTAAACTGAATATAGTATCAATAAATAATTTTTCAGTTTCTAAATCTAATGCGCTAGTTGGCTCATCTAAAATAAGTAAAGCAGGATCATTGTATAAAGCTCTCGCTATTCCTATTCTTTGCTGTTGCCCCCCTGAAATTTTTTGACCTTTTTCACCCACTTTCGTTGAGGTTCCTTCTTTAAGACTGTTTACGAAACTTGATAATTGAGCAGACTCAATTGCTTTTTTAATTTTATCTTCATTAATTTTTTCTTCTATAATACCAAAAGTTATATTATTTTTTATAGTATCATCTATTATAGTTGTGCTCTGAGCTACATAACCAATATTTTTAGTCCAGCTTAAACTATTTTGTTTTAAAATTTCATTATCAACTTTAATTTGACCTTCTGTTGGCTTAAGTAAAGTTAAAATTAAATTAACAAGTGTAGTTTTTCCTGAACCAGAAAAACCTTGAATGCCAATTTTGCTTCCTTTTTTAATTGTAAAGTCTACTTCATTAAATACTGGCTCATTTTTACCTGGATAAGTAAATCCTACATTATGAAAAGAAACAGAACTTTGAAAGTCTATATTAGTATTAGTTGTTAAAAATTTTTTACTATTTTTAATAGTTTCAAACTCTCCCAAAATCCTGTCTATACAAGCATTATTAAATCTAATATTTTGAAAACTTTGAATAATTTTATTTAATGATGGTAATAATCTTAAGCTAGCAGCTAAAAATAATCCCAAGGTTGCTATCAAATAATCTGAAGAATTATTTTGAAAAAATAAAATAAAGAGTATCGTGATTAGACCGAGCAATCCAACGAATTCAAAAATTGGTCGGGTTGAGTTTAAGGTAACTAAATAATTTGTTTGTGCTTTAAAAAAAAGCTTTGATGACTTTTCGTAAAAGTTGAAAAAATATGAAAATCTTTGATAAATATATATTTCCTTAATACTTTCTAAGCCTTCTTGAATAGTTTTAAATCTATTAGACATAGATTGGATTCTTTTTTTTCCCCAAGAAGAAAGTGGTTTTTTAGTAAATATTAAAACTATAATAGAAAAAAAAATAAGAAAGGTTATTACAAATAATGTTATCTGCCAGTTATAAAAAAATAAAAAACAAGAAATCGAAATTAAAATAATAACTTCGGATATAAGTATAAGCAAAGAATTAAAAACCGATGCAAATGTATTTGTCTCCGCTAATATATTTTGCTTTAAATATGCAGAATTTTTAGATGTATGAAATAAATAGTCTAAACCTAAATAACCTTTATAGATACCTGTTGAAATAGATAATGCAATTTTGTTTGTGAAATTTACGAATATATAATTCAGCACAATTAAGGATATAGTTTTAAATAAATAAAATAAAACAAAAATTGAAAGACCGCTAATAATATAATTAGTTTTCAAAGAGTTATTTTCAAGAAAAAGATCAGGTATAATCAATTTACTAAAATCTAATAAAAAAGATGCAATCTTAGGAAATTTGCTAGCTAAATCATCATGGATAATTAGATTAATTAAAGGGATTATTGATGCTATTCCCACCAACTCAATAATAGCAGTTAATAATACTAAAATAATTATTATAAAGAAAAATCTTTTTTGATTTTTGTTTAGCGTATCCAGAATCTTTTTAAATTTCATAAAAAAAAATTGATTAGACTGTTTTATTTTGATTTAAATTTTTTAATTAAAATTACTGCCGACAAAAGAGTACTCTTCTTGCCATCTTAAAAATGATTTTATTTTAATTAGATTTTTATATTTTTTAGATTTTAATTCTTTTAAAGAATCTTTAAATTTAAGTAATTTTTTATTTTTTTTCATTTCTCTTTCACAATACTTATAATCACCAATATACATTAGATTTAAAAAATTGAATGTGTCGATATCGTTATTAAAATCTTCTACAAATTTTATAGTTTTAATATTTGAAAGGTATAAAACTTTTTTAGAAATAGTTCTAAAGTTAAATGATACTCTAGTTGTTCCTGGTTTTTTTGCTCTTAGAGCTCCATGACAAACATCGCTACCCCACAAAACTGCTGAGCCCGCTTTTAAAAGCAATTTATCAGAATCTCTTTTGATCAAAGGATCTAGTTTTGATGCGTTTTTATAATATCTATCAAGATTATATCTATTTTTATAATTCTTATATGGAATAAATTTTGATATTAATTTTTTAGTTTTTGGAAAACATAAAGTTCCCGTCTCTTGATTAACATCCTGCAAAGGTATCCAATAAGTATTTGCGTAAAGAGAGTAGGGAAAATCATAGTGATATTGGGTATCCATGGCTGCTTTTTTTTCAAGTTTTGAACTAAAAAATTTTTTATTAATAACAAAAACATAAAATAAAGGATTAATATAAACATCTTCAGAAATTTTATTTTTAAGTTTATTAAATTTATTTTTATTTAAAAATCTATAACACAGAGCCCTCATAAGTCTATTTTGAGTTACAAACATTTTATTAAAAAAATTATAAAAACTAATATGTGAATAATAATCCTTATGTAAGGAATATATTTCATTATAAAGGCTATCGCTGAAAATTTTTATTTCGTTAGCGTTTAAGAAATTTGGTATTACTTTATATTTATTGCTATATAAATTTAGTTTAATTTTTTTTAACATAGTAATTTATCTATTATATATAATTAACAAGAATTAATATTAAACTCAATTTAATTCCTAGAAAAATTAAATTGGTTAAGTTTTTTAAAAAATAATTCATCATTTACTTTTTTACTCAAGCTTTTTGGCATAAATATAAAAATTTGATTATCTTTTTGCCAAGAATAAACTTTGTTTTTAGATTTTGACCAGAAAATATAGTGATGTTCTCCTGGATGATAAGAATTTACTTTTATGAAGGGAATTCTAGAAAACAATGCAAATGCACTAATGCCGCCACCTCTAATTTCAAAGAATGCTTTTGAATTTAAAATAATTTTTCCATCGCCTAAAAAATCATTTGAATAATCTTTTGAAAACTTACAGTTTAATGAATATTTTACTGCTATTTTCTTAAAATAATTACATCCTAAAGTATTAGATACTACTACTTTTTCATGATTAGGATAAAATTTATTTAATTTTTTTATTATTCTTATAAATAAACCTTTTGTTAAATTTCTCTCAGACTTATTAAGTTCATGTCTACAACCAATACAAATATAGTTTTTAGCAAAAAAACTTTTTTTTATGTTTATATTTATATCATTGCTTTTTAATAATGTTTTATTTTGTAAATTAGCATTTTTATTTAAAATATGGTTAGTTAAGTTTACTGCGTGTTTATAAATTGGTCTTCTTAAAAAAACCTTTCTTTTAAATAAAATAAAAGTTTTATTACTTTTTCTATTAGAATATTTTTTACTAAAATCTTCCCAATTCATTTCGAAAAAAAATTGACTGTTTTTTGATAAAATTTTTTTTGACATAAAACTCATATATTTAATATGCTTTTTTCTTGAAATATTATCAAACCTATCAAACCAGCTTTCTCTGTATTCCCCAGTAATTAAAATAATTTTAATTTTTAAATTATAATTCTTTATAGCTCTTGCTAGCAGTAATATTTCCATAAACTCTCCGAAAGTTCCTGGTGAAACCTTACAATCATAAACTAGGATTACTTCCCTATATTTTAAAACTTTTACTTTAAAAAAAATTTTATATTTTTCAAATACAACTATAATAGTTCTTATAAATTGATTAAAAATATTATTTTGACTTCTATAATCAAATATATTTAAAAATAAATCTTTCATTTTTTTTAATATTCAATATGATTAATTATAAATTTTTGTAAATTATTTTTTTAAAAATTTGTTAATATGATAAATAACATAATCAACTTGTTTATTAGTTAGTTTTTCATGAAAAGGTATATTGAGACTATTGTTCAATATTTCTTTTGCTTTTAGCATATTTCCACTTTTTAATTTTTTGTAAACTGGCGCATCTGAAACTAGTGGATCGTTCCAAATTTTTGTCTCAATATTTTTTTCGTAAAGATACTTTTTTAATAAATTTCTTTTTTTTACAATAATTGGAAATGCATACCTTCCTGGTATTTCATTTTTTCTATATTCCTGAAGTCTAACTTTTTTGCTTAAACCATTTCTATATCTATTAGAAATAGATTTAAGAATTTTCATTTTTTTATTAAAATATCTTAAAGATACTAAAAGCAAAGATGCATTTATGCTATCCATTTTGTGATTAAGAGATATTTCAATACAATTATTAGTAATTAATTTTTTTGGATCTGAAGTTGTTCCAGCATATCTTAATATTTTTATTTTATTATAAATTTTAGCGTTGTTTGTTACAACTAAACCACCTTCTCCATAACCAGATAAAGGTTTCATTGGATTCATGCTGAATGCTCCTGCTATAGAAAAACTACCTGCTTTTTTTTTACCAATTTTTCCTCCAAATGCTTGTGCTGCATCCTCGATTACTAACAAATTATTTTTTTTGGCAATTTTGCAGATTTTTTCCATGTCGCAAATATGGCCTCCCCAATGCATGGGAACTATAGCTTTAGTTTTTTTTGTAATTTTTTTTTCTATTAGTTCTGGATTAATATTAAAATCATCAGCTATATCCACAAAAACAGGTTTGGCGCCGCATGCCGCAATTGCATTTGAAGTTATTATCCATGTATGAGGTGTAGTTATAACTTCATCATTAATTCCTACTCCGCTTGCTTTTAAAGCTAAATAAAGCGCACTGCTTCCTGAAGCCACCCCAACTGCATACTTCGTTCCTATAAATTTTGCAGTCTTTTTTTCAAATTTTTCTAACTCTGGACCAAAAAAAAATTGTCCATGTGAAAGTAAATTATTAAAAGCAAAATTTAAATTTTTTCTTAGTTTATTATTACTTATCCTCAAATCAAACATTTTTACTTTCATAATTTTTAAACCTTTATAAGTGCTCTTTGAATTTTACCTTTTTTTAAATCTAGCAGGGCATCATTTATATTATTTAATTTATATTCCTTTTTAAAGAAAAGCTCCTTTACCTTTTTATTGCTCAATAAAATTCTAACGAGTGATTTTAAATGTTTATCAAAATTAACTTTGCCACCCCAAGATCCTTCGATTTTTTTTCCTTTTATTAAATCAAAAGGATCGAGCTTTATTCTTTCATCTTTAGGTGGATGTGAAGCAAAAACACATTTGCCTTTTTCATTCAATAGACTTATACATTTCTCTATCCCTTTAACCGAGCCTGATGTTTCAATGGCATAATCAAAATCATTTAAATTTTTTATTTTAGATAATAATTTAATTTTTTTTTTAAAAAATTTCTTAAGGTAATTAATTTTAAATTTATTTTTATCTAAACCAACTAAAGTTTTTGGTTTATACATCGTAGCTGCTAAAAGAGCGGATAACCCAACTCCTCCGAGACCAAATATAATAACTTTTGAATTTCTATTTATATTTGTTTGATTTAAAATCATACCAGCACCAGTAGGTAACGCGCACCCTAATAAAACGCCTATTTTTGTATTTATTCCCTTTGGTAATTTAACTACTCTATTTTCTGATACTATAGAAAAATTACTAAAAGTTGTTACTCTCCCAGAATTAATTTTTTTATTTTTATTTGGATACTTAAACTTAGCTGTTGGTGCTTCAATTCCTTTTGATTTAATCCAAGTTAAAAAAACTTTGTCTTTTGGTTTAATTTTTTTTACACCTTTCCCACATGATACAACAATTCCTGTTGCTTCGTGTCCCAACATATGAGGTAAATATAAATCCTTACCTCTTTTACCTTGAACCTCATATAATTGACTTCTACAAACTCCAGTATAATTTATTTTAACTAGTACCTGTCCTTTTTTAAGATCAGGTATTGAAATATTTTCAATAATTTTTAGTTTAGATCTTACTCTGTCTAAAACAGCCGCTTTTATATTATTATTTAACAAAATTATTTTTTTTTGTAGAATTTTTCTATTGAATTAACCATGTGCTGTATATGTCTTGACCCAATAAATTCATGCACTGGTAAAGATAAAGAGGTGTTAGCCATTTTCTCTGCAACTGGGAAGTCACCTTTTTTATATCTTAAATACTTTGCAGCATCTTGAAGATGAATTGGTATAGGGTAATGTACCTTTGCATCTATATTATTTTTAATTAAGTACTTTTGTAACGAGTCCCTTTTTTTTACATTTATATGATATAAATGAAAAACTTCTTTTAAATATTTTAACCTTTTTACAGTAACTACATTTTTATTTTTAGATAAAAACTTGTCTAATATTTTTGCATTTTTAATTCTTTTTTTGGTAATATTATCTAATTTTTTTCTCATTTTATAGTTTGCAACGACAGCTTGGATTGTATCTAATCTAGAATTATAACCAAAGATCTTACAATTATTTCTATCTTGAAGACCATGGTTTCGAAGAAGGTATAATTTTTTAGCCAAACTTTTTTTATTTGTAATAATAAATCCTCCGTCGCCCCAAACATTTAAGTTTTTTAAAGGATGCATACTATAAGTACAAACATCACCAAAATTTATTAAGTGTTTTTTTTTAAATCTTGCCCCGATAACATGTGCGCTATCTTGAACGACATGTAGTTTGTGCTTCTTAGCTATTGAAAATATTTTATCTAATTCACAAGGTCTGCCCGCCCAATGAACTGGGATTATAGCTTTGGTTTTTTTTGTTATTGCTGATACTATTTTAGTTTCATCTATATTATAATCTTCTTTTATATCAACAAAAACTGGCTTAGCACCTGCCGTAACGACAGAGCCAATGGTTGCAATAAATGTATAGGGCACGGTAATTACCTCATCTCCCGGTCCGATATTTAATGCTTTTAATGATAAAAGTAACGCATCCGTTCCATTACCAACGCTAATTGCATATTTAGCACCTGTTCTTTTAGCAAAATTTTTTTCACATTCATTAACAGCTGCTCCTAAAGTATAATCACCTTTTTCAACAACTTTCTCAATTTCCTTAAAAATTTTTGTATAATCAGAAAATTGTTCTACGAGATAACTATGATTAATATTTAATTTATTATTTTTTTTGTACTGTTTTGGTAAATAGTTTAACATTTTATGAATTAAAATTTGTATCTCTGTAAATCAGATCTTTATATAAAAACTTAGTTTTTGTAATTTTGTTATAATTTATTATTTCCTTCAATGCTTCATTTAATGAGTACAAAGGTTTCCATTTTAAATTCTTTTTTGTTTTATTGCTATCAAGTTTATATTCATAATCTTGGCCTATTCTCATTTTTGTTTTTTTAATTATTTTTTTCCAATTACACTTTTTCAACTTACAAATCATTTTAATAACATCTATAGTTTTATAATATTTAGTACCTGAAAAATGGTAAACTTTTCCGTTTTTTCCTTTTGTAATAATTTTATATATACCATTACAAAAATCATATGCATAAATATAGTTTCTTTTTGTCACGCCACTTCCTTCTAAAGGAAATTTAATTTTTTGATCAATACATGCTATTACTTTTGGGATTAATCTATATGTGGGTTGACCGGGGCCAAAAAAATTGGAAAAACGTGCTATCACAACTGGTAATTTGAAATTTTTAACATAGTTTTTAAGTAATAATTCTGCACTTAATTTAGAAGTTGCATAGGGTGTACTGGGATTAAACTTAGCGCTGTTCTCAGATATTAACTTGCTGCTAGATCCAAATATTTCTGGCGTTGAAATATAGATATATTTTTTTAAAAATTTGTAGTTTTTTAAATTTTTAAAAATAAAAGATTTATATAAAATATTCGTATTTATATAAGTTTCTGGATACTGCCAGCTTTGATTCACCACACATATGGATGCAAAATCTAATATTATATACGGTTTAACTTTCTTTATTATATTTAAAAGTACTTTGGGTCTTTTATTAAAATCTACTTTATAGTTAACAAAATTTTTTAATTTTTTATTCCTAAGATAAGGTAAATATTGTTTATTTTTTTCTCTTCTATATGTTCCATAAATTTTGAAATTTTTACTTAGCAGGAAGTTGGTCATACTCGCGCCTGCAAAGCTAGATGAACCTAAAATAAGAATTTTTTTCAAAACTTTACAAAAACTATTTTATAAGAAATTAAATTATTGTGTTCTTTTTCTTGGAGCTCCAGGTATGGCTGCATCAACTCTTTCGAATGTCGCTGCAAAACGCCCTAGGCCTTTTGCCTTCTGGGTACCTGTATCTTTTTTAATATTTTTATATATGTTATTTATTGTTTCTCTTCTTCTCTCCATAAGTCGATCTTCAGAAATTCTTAAAAAATCAGCAATTTTTCTTCTTTTCTCTGCCTTAGTAAAATTAATTCTGTCCCATTCCATTGCCTTTAGGATGGTTAAGTCATTTGATGTATAAGATCTATCTTGAGATTCTATTACCCCTGATTTCCAAGTTGCCTGGTTGTTGAAGTGATCATATCTTTCATTTAACAGCCCTTCTTCTTCAACGATTTCGTACATTTTTGTTCCTTTTAAAGGAACAAGAATATGTATCCTAGTATAATCTGCATCTAATTCCTCAGCAAATTGTATGGTCTCTCTTATTTCATCCCAAGTTTCTGTTGGGAAACCTATTATGAAAGCCGCTGCAGAAAAAATTCCAAGTTCTTTTGAAAGCTTCATCATTTTTTTAGTATGTTCTTTTTTTAAAGGCTTTCCTGCAATAATTTCTTTACTGATTCTCTGTACTCCCGTTTCTACGGCATATCCCATATATTTACAGTTTGAAGCTGCTAACAATCTAACTGTTTCTTCATTTAAATGCATCACACCTACATCTTCAAATGTCCATGGCATATCTAATTTTCTTTCAACCATACCAGTTAAAAATTCTCTTATCGTGCTTCTCTTGGTTGCTAAAAAATTATCATCTGAATTCATAAATGATTTTATGCCGTATGTTTTTTTTAAGAATTCTAATTCGTCTAATATTTTTTTTGGGCTTTGACGTCTAACGTCGTGACCAGATATCAATGGCACTTGGCAAAAAGAACAGCTAAACGGACAACCTCTTGAGGTATAAAGTCTTATATAAGGAAGATCTCTTGGTGAGTCTGGTGAAAATTCTCTAGCTACATGCCTGCTATATCCTTCAAAATTAATTAAATCCCAAGCAGGAGTTGGTAGACTGTCCATCTCTCTAAAAAAGTCAGCTCTGCCGTTAAAAACATTCTTTCCAGTTTCTTTGTCTCTATATATAAGTCCTTTTTTTGGCAAATCTTTTCTATCACCTCTTACATATTCCAATACTTCTGGAAAAACATATTCACCTTCTCCTACACAAGCCATATCTAAATTTGGATCTTCCATAGCTTTATGTGGGTTTACTGTAGGATACACTCCACCCATAATAGTTAGGGTATCTTTGTTCACTTCCTTTGCAATTCTGGTAACTATATGTCCCGATTCTCTTAACTGGTCCATTAGAACAGTAGTGCCAACGACATCTGGAGACTTTTCTGATATTATTGACCTTAGTTCAGCTTCACTTTTATTATCAACATCACAATCTACTACACTAATTTCTGAGCATAGTTTTTTATTTCTTACAATTGCTGCCAATAAACATAAGTTATAAGGAGGGTAAGGATAGTTTACATTTTTTTCTTCCTCACACCACTTCCAGTTCGGTACTATTAATAATAATTTCATTTATAATAAACTAATAACATTATTTATTTTATATAACAAACACTATAATTACCACAATAACATAAGTTTCTTAATATTTTCAAGTTGCCCTCTGAAAATTTCTGAAAATTCTTTTCATATTTGATTGTTGCAATAATTTTCCTAAACCTATGGCTTGATTTAGATAAACTTTGCGTTGATTATTAATGTATTTTTGCTGTTCTTTATCATGAAAAAAATTGTACTGCAAAGGTTTTTCTAATTTTGGTAGTGATTTAGGATCAATTTTATACTGATCTTTAGTTATAGCTTCAAAATCAAATTTTAACATTGCACTTTTTACTGCCTCCGTGTTGTTTAAAGGATCTTTTTTCCTTAAAGAGATAAACTTTCTTAAATCAATTAAATAATTTTCTATTTCTTCATTAAGTAAATTTTTGTTTTTTAAATATCCTTTAACAGATTGAAATATTAAATTATTTATATCTTCAAATTCATTAAAAAGTTTAGCATGGCTTAATAATAATTCGTTTGTACCCATGTCTCCTCCAATATATTTTGCAATAACATCAGGTGATAAAACAAAACTATTTGCTTCATCCCAATTATCATACAGGTCTTCTGTAGTTTCAAAAACGAAATCAGAAATAATTTTTTTAATTTTTTCTGAATAAAGTTCGGGATGTTCTTTGATATAAACCAAACAATCAAAGGATGAAACTCCCATGGATCTTAGCATAACAAAAATTTCTTCAAATATAGAATTGTTGTAAAATGTAGTTACTAATAAATTCATTGTTCTACATTCTATATAATCTTTTTTGCTTAGAGTGTTGCTTTCAACTATAATCTCTTCTATTTCTGCCACTGAATGTTTTGATCCTAAAATATCATAAACACCAAGGCATCCTGGAATAGTTCTAAATTTAGATTTTAATTCATATTTTTTTCTAGTTGCTTTTGATGCCATCTCCGTTCCAACAAGTAACATTGCTTGAAACATTCTTACTGTTTTAGCATCATTATCTATTCCAAATCTTAAAGACTCAAAATGTCTGTTTCTAGAATCTTCAGGCATTCCAAGTATAATTGCTGACTCAGTTTTTTCCCCCAAAGTATTTCCATAATCAATTAACTCTTTATATGCTGAGCTGGATATATTTTTTCTTTTAATTGCTTTTAGCACATCCTTATCATTAGATTGAATTTGTGCTCCTAAATTCCAACCTTTGATCATGCTGGCAACCTCAATTGTTCTTTTTGGCATATTTTTTCCAGGAGAAGCACTGACTACTGTGGGATAATTATAAGTTTTTTGAATATCAGCTAAAACTTTTGCAGTATGCAAGTCTTGTTTATACATAGAGAAATTAAGATCTGTAAAAATTAATTCATTTATATTTTTTACCTTTTTAGCTATTAAATATAATTCTTCTTTTACTCTTTCATGCTCATAACGTTTGACTAAATTCTTGCTTGAAAGACCATCCGCACAAAATGTACATGAAAAAGGACATCCTCTTGTTGTTTCGATCATTGGTACCAGAGGCATATCAAAAAATTTATCAAGAGCACCATTCAAATAGGGTGAAGGAACTATATTTATGTCTTGTATTCTATTTATTGGCCCGCTTATTAAATTGTTGCCTTCCAAGTAGCATGTATTTTTCATTTTTGGTGCACCACTTTTTAATTTTTTAATATCAAAATTATTTGACATTAAATTTTTTACTAAATCTACAAAACCCAACTCACCCTCTAATTCTATAATAAAATCTATGTTAGGTTTTCTTTTAAGAAACTCTATTTTTTCTTCTATTTCTGTTGGAAAATTTGGGCCACCAAACATTGTAACAACACTTGGATTTTTTTGTTTTACTAAAGAAGCAAATTTGTATCCAAGTTCTAAATTCCAGCTATAATTGGAGAAACAAAGCATTGAGGGAAAATGGTCTTTTAAAGCTTCGTCTAAATGTGAAGGAAATTTAAATAGTTTAAAATCAAAATCATTACCAAGTTCTTTTTGCCCATATGAATAAACATAGCTTGCCCCCAAAGGAAAAGTAATTGAGCTTATCCCTTGCGCAGTGTGCGTAAGATCTGATATCCAGATTTCTTTCTTTTTTAAAGAATTCATATCGCTGCTATAGAAACCTCTCCAATCCTATTAAATTTAACAATAAAAAACAACGCAATTTATCTCTCCCAAATTGGATATTCTTCTTTTTTGTATGATTTAATTTTTTTGCGCAGTTTCATACTCCTCTAATGTGCCTATATCTGTAAAAAATTTATTAGTTTGAAAAGTGTAAATTTTGCCTAAAAAATTTTTAATGATTTCTGTACTAAAATCTTTAGCTTCACTAAAATTATTTTTTATGATTTCTAATGATTTATTAGATAAAATATAAATAGCCCCATTTGCAATATTTCCGTTATTTTCTTTTTTTTTTTCGTAAAAGTTTTTAACTACTCCTCTATTATCTAAACTAACTATACCACAAGATGATGGGTCTGAACTTTTAAAAGTTAACATCGTCATTAAACATTCTGGTGGTCTTTTTTTATGAGCACTAATTAATGAAGTTATATTTTCGAGACAATAATTATCTCCGTGCATTAAAATACCATCCTCTTTACCAAAAAAATTTATATTTGCATTTAATGTTCCGGCTGTTCCGAGAAGAGTTTTTTCTCTAACTATTTTTATTTTATTTGAATATGAAGAATCTTTTACAAAATTTTCTACCTGGTCAGCTAAATGATGTGTATTTATTAATATTTTTTTTATACCTGCTGATAATAAATTCTCCAACCAAATATTAAGTAAGATCTTATCTTTAATTTTTACTAAACATTTTGGAATTTCGTTTGTTATTGGTCTTAATCTCTTTCCGTATCCGGCTGCTAAAATCAAAGCATTCATTATTTTATTTCTTGCAAAAGTTCATTAATATTTAAAGGAGTATTGCCCAATCGACTTACTTGTATAGCAGACGCTAAAGATCCTATCAATGCGGCTTCCCATATGTTACCGCCAACTGCCATTACCATTGCGCTACTTATCAACATCGAGTCACCAGCGCCTATAATATCTTTAGGAACTAAATTTAATGCTGCTATTTTATCTGTATGAAAAAGGTTATTTTTTTTTCTTTCTGTATGCACAAGTAAGCCTTCGGGACCCAATTTTATAAAACTATTTTTTGCAGAGCTTTCTTCTCTTAGTTGATTTGCTAAGACTATAAGGCCATCTTCATGATTTCGGGTTGCCATTCGGGCTTCTTTTTCTGTAGGAGTTATAAGATCCATATTTTTATATCTGCAGATATTTCCATTTTGTGAAGACGACTGGCTGTCGGCAGCCAACATTACTTTTTTTTCTTTACATAAATTTATAATTTTATCTACTAGAGACTGAGGTAGGCAACCATAATTAAAATCTGAAAAGACTATTAGGTCTACCTTATTTATTATTTTTTTAACCTCATTAAATATTTTTTTTTGTAAAGTTTTAGAAATTGAAACTTGTTGTAGGTTGCTAACTCTAAGCAAGGTTTTATCGCTGGAACGATATCTTGTTTTTAAAGTTGTTGGTCTACTATCATCAATAAAAATTTTTGAATTAACTTTTCGAGTATTAAGTTGTTTTTTTGCAAATTTATAATATTCATCATCGCCAGATATAGAAAAAAAATTAACATTAGCGCCTAAACCAGCTGCATGAAGAGAAACTATACCTGCTCCTCCAATAAATAATTTTGTATCAACTGGCGTTACAACTATAGAAGGATCTTCTTGAGACATTCCCAAAGGTTGGCAAGAAATATATTTATCTATTATTAAATCACCAATTACAACTACCTCGAGCTTTGATGTTTTTTTAAGAAGGGAAACTAGTTTTTTGTTATTCAAATTATGTCTACGGAGATAATTTTTTGGAATTATTATAGAATTTAAGCTCGATTTTTGAAATTCTTTTTGTATTAAATCATATGAAGAAAATACTATTTCGCCAGAGCTAAATATTAGACGTCCCCCATAAGATTTAAGAATTTCTTGCTCAGGATTGTTTTGATTTTCATACTCCTTACCTTTTACTACTACATCTGGTTTAATTTTTTTTATTACCTTTTCAACCGGTTGATTAATGATAACTGCTTCGTTTACCCAGTTATTACTTTTTACTCCTTCAAGTCTTAATTTTTCTGAAATATGAGCACTGTCACCTGCCATCTTATCGCTGTGTACGGCAACTATTAAATAGTTTCCACATTCCTTAGCAAAACGTAACAATCTTAAATGACCAGGGTGCAAAACATTAAAATTTCCTGATACTAAAACTTTTATTTTCTTATTTAATTTCATGTTAAATTAATATTTATTTGTATTAATTATTTCTGAATATTTTATATTTATTATTAAAGCTACTGATTTTTTGTTTTGTATAAAACTTTTTATCTGATTAAGCTTCAAGAATTTTGAATTTGCTAATTTTGTAATTATATCAAATGATTTAAATATTTTTTGTATAGAAAAATATGGCAGAGAGGATTTTTTATTTTTAAAATCTGAACCTAAAAATAAACTTTTATAAAATTGCTTTTGTGTTTGGCGAATAACAGCGTAGCCTTTATTATCAATAACAATGAATTTTATATCAAATTTTTTCGCCCAAGATAGTTCTTGTGAATTCATGGGTATACTTCCATCTCCAATAATAACATAAATTTTTTTCTTTAACGCAACAGCAGCACCTATTGCTGCACAATTCGCATAACCCATAGGATGAAGATTGAAAGCTGTAAATACAGATGCACAATTTTTTATTAAGTTAGACGCTTGGTATGTCCAACTTAAGGTTGCTCCTGCATCAGAAAAAATTATAGAGTTTTTTGGATCAATTTTTTCAATAATTGATTTTAAGATTTTTACAGGTGTGTTTTGTTTTTTTAAATACTTTTCTTCATCAACTTCCGTAAAGTTATTATTCATTATAGTAATTTTTTTTTTATTTAAACTCAGTATGAAAGAATGAATATCAGTATTATAATACTCTAATCTACTTCCGAATTGTTTTTTTGCTCTTTTACATTCGTTGATATTATTATTTACAAAAATTATTTTAGCTTTAGGTGCAAAATTTTTTTGCAAGCTACCTACCTGGTGCTGTAGCAACGAAACCCCCAAGCAAATTAAAAAATTGGAATTTTTTATATATTCATTTGCAAATCCTGGAGAATGATCTCCAAAAATTCCTATACTTTTCTTAATCTTTCTTGAAACCTCTTGACCTCCCCAAGATGAACTTACGGGTAAATTTATTTTATTCAATAAATTTATATTGGTAGATACTTTATTTGATCTAGCAAATCCTGCGCCAATTAAAAAAATAGGATTACTAGCTTCGTTCAAATATTTTATCATTTTTTTTTTAAAAAAATTACTAACCTTTTTTTTCTCTTCTTTTTTAAATTTTTTAATAAATTGTTTTGATTTAATTTTTATTCTTTGAACATCATCAAGAATTTCTATAATACTAGTTATTTTATCAATTTCTGATAAAGATTCTCTTAAAAATTTTTTGTAATTTTGTTCTGAGTTAATACAATAAACTTTATCAGAAAAATTTTTTCCAATTTTTAAATGTGGTAATTCTTGAAATCCTACCATTTTGGTATCAAACTTTTTTGCAATATTTAGTTTTTTTTTTACCTGACCAACTAAAACAACAGTGGGAATATTATCGTAATAACAAGCAGATATACCCGATACGGCATTTGTAAAACCTGGTCCAGTAGTAACTATAACTCCTGCTGGTTTTTTTTTGGTAAGAAAATATCCATGAGCGCAATACCCAGCTGCTTGTTCGTTTAGCACAGGATAAAACTTACCTCCTGACTTAATTACTGCTTCTATTAATCTAGCGCAAGCACCACCTTGTACTCCAAAAAAAGTATCTATCCCTTTATTTTTTAACTTTTTAATTAAATCCAAAGCAATGGTTTGCATTAAAATGGCCCTTTAAACCATTCACCTGGTTGATCATGAAATTTTGATTGAGAAGTATCTTCCAAAACAATTTTTGTTTTAATTCTGAACATTTTCATTATTGATTGCACTATATTCTTTGATGTTATATGAAAATCTTTTGTTAATGCAAAACTAGTGGGTTCGGGTACATCAGGCATAGCTAATCTCATTGGGGGAGATTTTAATTTATTAAATTTTTGCATTGAAACTTTTGCTATTATTTCGCCAGCAACTGAACCAGTTGTAAAACCAGTATCCAAAACTAATAATCTCCCGGTTTTTTCTACTGAATTAAATATAGTTTTCCAATCAATTGGTTTTATAGTACGCAGATCAATTACATCAGCTTTGATTTTAAATTTTTTTAAAACAATTTGTGCTGCTTTTAAAGCTTCGACTGTCATGTAAGACATGCCTATAATGGTTAAATCTTTTCCTTTTTTGCAAATTCTAGCTTTTCCAATTTTAACTCTATAATCTCCTTTTTTTACATTCGATTTAGAATTGTGTAGCCAACGATGTTCTAAATATACCACGGGGTTAGGATCAAAAATAGATGATAATAAAAGTCCTTTTGCATCATCTGCAAATGTTGGCATAACAACTTTGAGTCCCGGTATATGATTAAACCAAGCCTGAAGATTTTGAGAATGCGTAGGTCCTTGTCCCCAACCTCTACCCATAATTAATCTAATTGTAATGGGCACAGAACTTTTTGAACCAAACATATAATACCATTTAGCTGCAGAATTAACTAGTTGATCCATTGCGTATAAAAAAAAATCTAATCTTTGGTGTACAACAACTGATTTTAGACCGTCTATTGCAGCTCCAATTGAAATTCCTGTCAAAGCATTTTCTGAAGTGGGAACATCAAATACTCTGTTCGTGCCGAACTTTTTTTCTAAATTAGTTGTAGTTGAAAATATATTTTTTGGATCAGTTACACCAAGACCATAACATAATATTTTTTTATCTTTTTGCATCGAAATATGCATGGCATCATTTATGGCACTTGCAAAAGTTATTTTATTTTTAAGCATAAACTCCTTTATATGCTTCTGCTTTTTTTGGAAAATCTGATTTTTCAGCAAATTCAAAAGATTTGATTACTTCTAGTTGTATGTCTTTGTTAATTTTTTTAATTTCTTTGTAAAACTTAGTCCCTATCAACCTTTCTAGCCTTCTGATTGGGTCTTTTTCTTTCCATTTTTTAAATTCCTTTTCACTTCTATAGCCAATGTTATTATCAAAATTTGGTCCGCAATGTTCTAGCCACCTATAAGTAGAAAATTCTAAAAAAAAAGGTCCTTTACCCTTTCTGGTTTCATTTACAGCTTTTTTCATTATTTTATATATTTTTGTTACATCATTTCCATCACACTTTAAAACTTTTAGACCCATAGATTTTACCATTTTTGATATATCTCTACCCTTGGGTTGTCTAACTGATAAAGGGCTATAAACTGAATAAAGGTTGTTTTCACAAATAAAAATTGTTGGTAACTTTTTTGTAGCTGCAAAATTAACAGATTCGAAGAAAACCCCTTCTTCCACAGCTCCATCACCAAAAAAAATAAAGCTGATTTGCTTAGATTTTTTTATTTTTGCCGACAACCCAAGGCCTACACCGATAGGAATAGAATTTCCAACTATCGCTGTACTTCCCATAAAGTTTACGGATAAATCTATTAAATGCATTGATCCTCCTTTGCCTTTTGAACAACCACTTTGTTTTCCATAAATTTCAGCTATCATTGAATTAAGATCACCACCTTTTCCTAAGTAGTGCGCATGTCCTCTGTGTGAACTTACTGCATAATCCTTTACTGAAACAATTTGTGAAAAAGCTGCTGGTACTGCTTCCTGTCCTATTGATAAATGAGTTGGGCACCTCATTTTTTCTTCAGAATATTTTCTTGAAATCTCACTTTCAACAGATCTGATCCTGCGCATAGTCTTATAAAGATTTAACAATAATTTATTTTTCATGGAGTAAACCAAAAATAGTCACCGTTATAATTATTTTCTTTAAAAAAAACTTTCCACTCCTCAACGGACATTATTGTTTTACCTGTAAGATTCCATGCATACATTTTTTTCTTTTCGTCATCATTTCTATATGCATCTACAACTATAAAGGAAAATTTTTTACTTACTCTTGAAATTTCTTTTAAAGCCTTTGCGCAATCTTTTTTTTCAAGGTTATGGATAGTGTTTATGGAAATAACAACATCAAAAGAATTATCTTTAAAAGGTATCTCTTTTGCATCGCCTGTTTGTACGAATTTTTTCATTTCTGGAATTGTATTTTTAATTGCGTAGTCTGAAATATCTATTCCTTGTAATCTCATTTTAGGAACGAGTTTAAAAAGGTCATATAGCATAAAACCTTTTCCGCAACCTACATCCAGCAGTGAACTTTCTGAATTTAAATTCCAGTATTTTTGGTAATCACGCACTACTAGCCCCCAATATTTAGGATTATAATTAAAACCTCCATAACCATGCTTTCTATCACCATCAAAAAAATCTTTTCCAAACTTCCTTGCAATATCTACATCTTCTTTTGATTTGTGCTTCAAACGTTCAAAAACATCTCTATTCGGTTTTGGATATTTAGCTAATAAATCTATTTCTTTTCCCATATTTATAATTTTAATGTTTTCATCCATTTTACTGTATAGCACTTCTCGGTCTCTTCGAATTCTTTGTTTATATATTTGTCTTTTATTTCTTTAATTGCATCTGTGACAGAAAATTTTTTTTCAAATCCTGTCGAAATAAGTTTATCTGAGTTCTGGCGATAAGACCTGGGATCATTACTTTTAGTAATTTTAATTTTTGAAGGTATTATTTCACTAATTTTATTTGCGATATCAATAATTTTTAAATTTTCAAACCCAGCATTATAGAAACCGCTTGGTAAATTTTGATTAGATATAAAGTGTTTGTATACATTTATTAAATCTTGAATATGGATATTTGGTCTTGTTTGATCTCCTCCAAAAATGGTCATTTCTTTATTTTTAAGAGCTTGAAAAGTAAGCATATTTACACTTACATCAAGTCTCATTCTGGGAGAATAACCACACACTGTTGCAGGTCTAATGCAGTGAACCTTTATTTCCTTATCATAACTTTTTAAAACTCTCTCCGAAATCATTTTTGTTTTATTGTAAGTTGAAATAGGTACAAGTGATAAATCTTCGGTAACATTTTTTTCTTGTTTAACACCATATACACTCCCAGAACTTGCAAATATAAATTGTTTAACTTTATTTCTTATAGAGTTTTCTATTAGTTTTTGGGTGGCTAAAACATTAACTTCCCATGATAGTTTTGAATTTAATTCTACACTAGGATCATTTGCAATATTTGCTAAATGAATAACTATATCAACACCTTTTAAATTAATTTCATCATAATTTCTTATATCTAACTTTAAAATTTCTAAGTTTTTATTTGGCTGAAGATAATTTCCAAACCATTGTGTATCTATAACGGTAACTTGATAACCGAGTTTGATCAAATCATTTGTAAGAACTGTACCTGTATAGCCACAACCACCTGTTATTAAGATATGCATAATAATAATTTAATATTTAGACAACGCTCCGCACTCGAGCAAAGCAGATATTTGCAAATAAGACGACATTGATTATTAAATTTAACTGTATAATAAATAATTAGAATTTTTTGATACAGTTATATTTAAGTTATTCATTAAAACTTTTATTTTTTTCCCTTTATTTTCTAAAATATCAAATACCATTTGAGTAAATGGTCCAGAAATAAATTGTATTTTAGTTTTTGTTGCTAAATCAAAAAAACTTTGTCGTAAAAATCCATTTCTATTTTCATGGGATTTGCAAAATTTAATAAATTTAATTATATCTTTTTGGTTTGACTCAAAGCCAGATAAAAAATATGACAAACCACGGGAATTTTTTAGTAAATTAATAAATTTAGGATCGGTAAATTTTTTATGATTACAGATAGCATAACCTTCTAAAATATTTTTTTCAAAAATCTTTAACTTATTATTTATATACTTTTCATATCTAATTTTCGGTACATAAAATTCTGGCGTCTCTCCAATAATCTTGCGGAAAGAATCTTTTAAAACTGTAAATTCACTTGCTTTATATTTTATAACCGTCCACATAAATTTTATTTATTCTTTCTTAATTCTTTTTTAAGTTCTTCGTATTCTTCCATTTTTCTATTCATA
>CEUZ01051060.1_pt1 | contig 34225 bp, 24 predicted proteins | sample 361511 | NCBI WGS metagenome assembly CEUZ01 (sample SAMEA2622822, study PRJEB7988) | marine metagenome | biome: marine biome (ENVO:00000447); feature: surface water layer (ENVO:00002042); material: "saline water (ENVO:00002010), including plankton (ENVO:xxxxxxxx)" | depth 5 m | reverse complement strand
TTCGCCATGCATCTGCTCGGCAGTAGAATCAAGTCCGGACTCGCCAACACCTAGGCGGGCATCCACCTCAACGCTGGAGTCAGGCATCTCAACTTGTATTCTCGACCACTCCATTGTCACCCCGAAGCAAGAGACTCGGATGAACCCATTGCTCACTCAATGTGCTTAGCCGGGTCGGGATTGTTCCTGAAGAATCTCTCTGCATGGCGTTCAGTACGGCCTGAATCGACACTCTCTACCATATGCATCCCTTCAGGCAGGCAGAACTTGTATCCCCGCTGCAACAGTCTCTTTTCAAGAAGAACTACCAAAGCACGGTCTGCGGCCTTTCTGATTGGCCTTCCCATGCCCTGTAGTAGACGATTGACAGCCGGTTGAGAGCTAGCATATCTCCAAGCCCTCTGCTTCCCATAAAGCTCCTCATAGTAACTCATCAAAGCATCCTGTCTAGAGCTAGGTGGAGGTAGAGGCAGCCCTATGCAGATCACCGCATCGAGAATATTTCCTGGATAGTCCACACCTTCAGCAAGTTTCCCACCTAGAACGCCTGCAAGTATGGCCGGGGTCTCTTCACGCCTGAGTCGGTGCAAATTATCTACCATTCGATCCATCTCTTCTTTTGAGGCCCCGGGTCTTTCTTGCAACATTCGACGACTCTTGACTATCCAGTCCTCATCCTCGATTAGTATCTGCTCTAACAAGGCATAACTCGGAGCAAAAATCGCGACATGTCCGGGCGTCTGCTTCAGAATTGAATGGATATGCGCTCTCAATCTAGAAGTATTCTCTTCCCCCCTGTCCTGATACCTGCTCGTGACGTCTTTGGCAATCAATACAGGCCGCCTCTCAGAGAGGAAGTGCGACGTGTACTCCTTGCTGTTTGATTGCCTGTCTAAGGGAATCTTGAGAATGTCCCTGTACATCTCAGGAGGAGTTAACGTACCTGACATCATGATGGCCCCACTGCACATGTCGAGGAGATCTCCTGAGACTACACCCGGGTCGAGTAGATGCGTAGTCAGACGATTCTCTTCTCCACCAATCTTGTCGTGCACTAGTGCGAAGGCCGGACTGTCACGATTCTGTAAACAAGTCTGAAGCAGAATCGCTAGCCTCATGCAGGCTGTCTCTTCTTCAATTTCCTCATCGGAGTGATCGATTTCTACTCTAATCGTCTGTAATATCCTTACTAGTGCATCAGGTTCTACAGCCTTCTCTACATCCTCAGAAAGAATATCGGAAACTCGCTGAATGAAATCTGTCATCGATACTCTCTGATCTTCTCCAATATTGCCTGCAAGACCTCCCTCAATTTCTGCGAACCACTGGGGAATGCCTCGCATCAATCTCCTCATGGCCGCCTCAGTCCTTCTGAGCCGGTCTAATTCTGAATCATTAGCATCAGATTCTTCTCCATCAAGAGTTCCGCCTTCTTCTTCCTTCGTTTCTTTATGCTCCTCAATTTCAGTTATAGCATCCCTAATTACCTTCATCGTAATAGTACGTTCAAATCCTCTTCGAATACGATCTGGCAGGTTGTGCGCTTCATCAACGACTAGAATCATGTCCCCAAGCTCAAGTCCCATGGCGGAAAGTGATGAATCACGTACTGCCTCAACGAATACGTGATTGTAGTCACAGACCACGATATCTGCGAATGAAGCAGATTCTCTAGCTGCCTTCCAAGGGCAGATTCCGTTCGGTAATTCATCGTCGCGCCTTTCGCACATTGAGACTAACTCATCCACATGCAACGGGTCTTGGAGTATTCGAGGCCTGATTAGTTCCGAGTCAGCGAGCCAAGGTCTGCAGGTTCTAGAGCCCCTCTTATCGGCACAGAGCCTTGAGAACAGAGCCCTGTGCTCGTGCTTGATTTCGTTGATGCACATGCCTTGTTGCCCGATTAGGTCGACCAATCTGATCTTATTGCTCTCATCTAGATTCTCGTTTATTCTACGTACCGTATCTACGACTATCCTATGTTGAGACTGCCTACCTGTCAGGAACATCACAACCTTGGGTTCGAGAGATTTTCTCGATGCATCTAATGCGGCCGCTAGAGCTGCGGCAGTCTTGCCTATTCCCGTGGGTGCGGAAGCAAGCAGGAAGCCGCCTGCACCTAGGACTGCAATCCCATCGACAATCATCTCTCCTTGGGACTCTCGGAGCTCATCGTGAGCGAGAAAAATTCCAAACTCTTCGGATTGATCGGCCCTCATGGAACCCGACCTGACGATAGAACGACCAAGAAGATTGGCCATCACTTTGTGATTATGGCCTCAGAATCGCGACTATCGAGAATTACCTTGAGCGAACTCTCCAGCCTGACGTGCCTCAATGGGCCTGACTCAGTAGAAGCTTCGTGCGAGTCCAACCAATCCCAGTCAAGGAAGTCTTCCGGGCCAATAGTAAGGTAACCAATGTTGAATGTGATGATGTTCTGGAAGAAATGTGTTCCCTGAGAAGGCTCGACATGGATGTCCACCATAGGAACCTCAACAATGGCCCTAGACCCCATAATCTGCTCCCATTGCACCGGGATTCCTAGTGAAGGATCGGATGAACCCCACCTGCCTGGACCTATCAGGACGTAAGGGCGACTCTCTTGCCTCAGGGTGGCGTCAATTGCCTCAATCTCGGAAGTCAAGTCAGCCGTATGCATTCTGTTCAGTCTTCCAGGATGGACGTAGACGATATCTCGAACATCCTCGATGACCCCATTACCCAAGGACTGACTACAGATACAGATTGCCTTGTCTTTGTCGACTTCTTCCAAATCGACGTCGATATCAACCGATCCATCCATCATAGGTCGCACTTGGAGAATAGCGAAGCGTTTCGAGCCAGAGGAATCAATAGAAACGGCAAACTCAATTTCAACTGGAGAGCCGATGTAGTTCTCGCAAGAAGTCAGGACGTGGTGCAGAATCTCAGACAAGGGGAACCTACCACGTTTCAAGATGGGCGCGAATGTAACGATTCTAGGTCCGCCATCAATCTTCACCGAATCGACAATCCGATCATCAGAAGTGATGTATGTCGACCCTACAAGAGATAGGCAACCGTCTTGTTCTGCCTCCTTGAGCCCTAGTTTGAGCAGGTTTTCTTCTTCTGACGGATGAACAGAACCACTCTCTTGCCTCATTGGGATGGCGAAGAAAGTCCTCTGTGATGTATCCAATGTTGACTCGTTGTTATGGAACTGGTGTATTCTGTGGGGCTGACCGGGACTGTATCTGAGGCATTTACCTCCAGTAGCTACCTGTCTACCAAGTCCAATACATATGGCTGCGATTCCATCTTCTGGTAGAAGTGGCTCGACAGGGTAGTGGTTGTGACTCCTAGCTGCGCCCGAGATAATCGGATAGAATCTGCCATTCACCTCATCTCCGATTAACTCTTGAATCACCACAGCCATCCTCTCATCTTCTATCGTGCTAGGTGTGGCATTGACGTACGACTTGGCGGCCCTGTGGTAAGTCGATGCGTAAACCAACTTCACAGCCTCAAGCAAGCGACTCAGTCTGACTTCGGAATCTTGGTGATCATTGGCTAGCATGTAAGTCGCGTATACTCCGGCAAATGGCTGATGACTTGAGTCTTCAAGCAGACTGGAAGAGCGAACAGCGAGAGGCCAGTCGATGCCCTCAATCATCTTCGAGAACTCATCCACAATATCTTGTCGAAACTCCGATTGCAGGAACGCAGAGTCAACTGCTTCGTCATCGTGGTCTTCGTACGCAAATCTAGCGAGCTCGTTATCATCGATGAAATCCTCGAAAACATCCGTCGCTACAACGATTGAGCGCGGAATGACAAAATCAACATCAGGATGAGAATCACTCAAGCCAAGATCCGGCATCCTAGTGAAGAAGAATGCCAAACCCCTCCCCTTTCCCCCAAGACTACCTCTTCCAATTCTCTGGAATCCAACTCCTCCTGTACTGGGGTCGAAGTCCCTTATCGTACGCATCTTGACCTGTTCAATATGGCCTCTGAGTGAGTCGGCTAGATACCCTCTGACTCCCTCAGCGTCCTCGAAATCATCCAAAGTCATCGGCCTCATCATAGCAGCAAGGGAGAATTCAGTCCTGGTCCTCAACCAATGCGAGAACTGGTTTCTACGAGCATGATGCTCAATACTCTCAATCGACGCGGATTCGATTCCTTCGGCCAACTCCTTGAGATTGCACGCTCTGCCCACCTCGCTCCCATCTGGCTTACGGAAAACGAAATCACCGAAGTTCATTTCCTCGACCATGAAGTCCTCTATACCTTGGTACAACTGACTATCTTCCTTATGCAGAAATCTGACTCCCAAGGCCTCGGCCTCCTCTTTCAGTTCGATGTTCTTTGATTGGAATAGAATCGGAAGGTAACGATGTCCTTGCTGAGCATATCTTACTAGTTCTAGGCCCGCAGTATCTCTATTTCCTCCTTCGTTTGGAAATCTACCATCTGTAAAAACTCCAATCAGATTCTTCTGATATCTGTTGATTATAGTCTTCGCAGAGTCCATATCTGAGGCCAGTAGAATCTTGGCTCTAGCGCGGAGCCTCAGGAGTTTCTCATGCAGATTACCTCCTTCGCCCATTAGTCTGGTAGTCTGGTTGACCAACTGTGTATACAGCAGAGGAAGGTAGGCAGAGTAGAATCTCCTACTGTCCTCGACTAACAGAATAACTTGGACATCTCCGTCCCTGACATCGTTCTCTACATTCCTCTCATCTTCTATGAGTTTGCAGATTGATAGCAGAATCCTACTGTCGCCAGTCCAAACAAAAATCCTGTCAATCCCCTCGCCAGCACTAAGGCCTGCCAACTCTCTAGTATTGTGGCTGAGCATCATCACAGGTAGTCCGGGACTAATCTTCTTCGCTTCTATTCCAAATGCATTTACATCCATTTCGCCAACCCTGGCCATAGTTATGACGACGTCGAAGTCTCGAGCCTGCAGGAGCCTCAACGCGTCGCGAGCTTCAGGACTATGGATAATTCTAGGTGATTGAGACAGATTTAGCTCAGAATACTCCTGACGCATTATCTCAGCTAAATATCCCGATTCCTCCAACAAGTAGTGATCGAAGTGACTAGCTACCAGGAGAACATCACGGACTCTGAAAGGAGTCAGCCTTTCGAATCGACTCCAGTCGGACATGCCCTTGTCCATGCTGGCGGATGAACGTCTAATGCATCAAGGTTCAGACTGGCGAATTAGGTTGCCCCGCACGATTGTACGGGACGGTGTGTGTTGATTCTCAAAGCAGATCGTCCCTACTATTGGACCTCTTCGAAACCCTAGGGGCTTCGCGAGCATCGTATCCTGCAGCATTGGAGAGTTTCGCCCTTAGAACTAATCCTCTCAGGCCGTGCGAGGTTTGGGCGAGGGGGCGTCCGTGACGCCCCCCCGCATTCTCGTGCATCCCATCATCGCTCAATCTCTCACCTCATAGAGCGTTCGAATCTTCATCAAAGCGCGCACGCAGCTCATCCATACGCATCTCGAGAACCCTATCTACAGTGGCTCCCTCAAGTGTGGCCTTCGCAATGTGCGTTCGAGCAGCCTGACGCAGAACGGAGGACGGAGTCTCTCCGTGCAACTTACAGAAATCTCTCATCCTAGCAGTCAGATCAGGACCAAGGTCAACCTCGACCCGCTCGCCCATTGAAGGCAGAGGAGATGCTAGGTACCTGCGAACAGCCTCTCGGATAACATCAGACCGGTTCCTCATTCCATCGAAACCGACTCTCTGGTCGATTTCGAGCAGATAATCCTCAGGTATTCTCAGCGAAACCATCGGACTGACACCGGCCACCTCACATTCCTCCTGAGTCTAGCAGACCGGGTAGAGCCTATTAATTGTATTGCAAATGAAAGACAATTGAAATGCAACATATTGTAGTAACATGACCCAATCTCCAGTATTCACGCAGGTTTGCGATAGTGCGATTCAAGGCAGGGTGTCCTTTCGGAACCCCGCAGGGTCTGTGATGAAAGTAATCAACGACGCCATTCACGGGCAGTTCAGAATCGAAGGCGTCAGGTCGGATTTACTGAGTACCCCTGAGATGAACAAGCTCAGCCACATCAAGCAGTTGGGCCTGGCTCATCTCGTATTTCCCGGAGCACACCACACCCGCTTTGAACACTCATTGGGAGTTTCTCATATTGCAGGCATGATGGCCGAGTCTCTGGGTCTAGACGATTATGAGACCAACACAGTTCAGGCTGCAGCCATGCTTCATGACGTAGGGCATGGCCCATACTCTCACACGCTAGAGCACATCCTGCATGAGCGTGGAGGCATGGATCACATGTCAATCACAGAAGGAATAATTGTCGGAGAATATGATGTATTGCGAGAGGGAGAGGAGTCTTCCGTTCCCAACAGAATAACTGTCCCAGAGATTCTAGAATCTCACGGACTAGATCCAAAGGAGGTCGCTGGACTAATCAGGGGGCCTGGGGCCGGAGGGACCGAACGCTCATTGAGCGCATGGGCTGCCGGAAAGGAGAACTTCGTAGACAAAGATCTCACTCTGGCACATCTTGTTCATGGCCCTGTTGATTGTGACCAACTCGACTATCTGCTCAGAGACTCCCATTTCACAGGTGTGAAGCACGGCGTAGTCGACCACCGTAGATTGATTATGTGTCTAGAGAGACACAGTGGCGACATCGCTGTAGAAGAGGGCGGGTTACCTGCCCTAGAGGGGATGATGATGGCTCGTGCCCTGATGTACAGTGCGGTTTACTTCCACCGCGTCACTAGAGTTACCGAAGTAATGCTTTCCAGAGCTGTCGAGAGAAGCTCAGAAAGCCTACCAGATTCGATAGATTTGCAGCGCCGAGTTGACGCCGAGATATGGGAGGCCTTGGCAGGAGCTGGCGATTACGCCCAGGACATGATTCGACGCCTAAAGTACAGGCAACTGCTGAAGGTTTGTGCAAGCAGGCGCAGAGAGGATATGAGCGAAGAGCAAGCCGCCAATTTACTGAGCATAGTAGAGAGTCCAGAGAGCAGACGCCAATTTGAGGACGATCTAGCCCATAGAGCAGGACTACCTCCTGGCTATGTCGCAGTCGATGTCCCGAACATCAAACTCTTACTAGCTGAGCCCAGAATGTCTCAGGTTGAAGTCAGGATTCTAGGAGATGACGGAAAAACCCGCTGGTTCCGCGAACACACACCAATCGCTGATGCACTCAGAAACCGCCAAGTGAGCCAAGCAGCGGTGTATGTCATTACTCTTCCCAGCCATCGCGACAAAGTCGCGCAGTTGGCCGAAAGACACCTTTTCTCCTAAGATTATCAGACTCACCTAGTGTCTTCTTTCAGGACATCTTCTGATGATACCATTGAAAAGCCCCTCCTCGGTCGCGCAAGCGCCCGGTCCCTCAAATAGGAATCGTAGAATCCCCTTGGTGAGCCAATGGACAGCACAATGAAAGAATTGTACGACAGCGTAATCGCAAGAGATCCGAACCAGCCTGAGTTCCATCAGGCTGTAGAAGAGGTCCTAGAAAGCCTAGTCCCGGTAATTGAGGCACATCCAGAGTACCTGCCTGTGGTCAGGGCTGTGGTCGAGGCCGAGAGAATCGTCCAGTTCAGAGTTCCTTGGTATGGTGACGATGGTAACTTCCACGTCAACAGGGGGTTCAGAATCCAGTTCAACAGCGCCATTGGACCCTACAAGGGCGGACTCAGATTCCATCCCAGTGTTAACCAGTCGATACTGAAGTTCCTAGCCTTTGAGCAGGTGTTCAAGAACAGCCTAACCGGACTTCCTATGGGGGGAGGAAAGGGTGGCTCAGACTTCGACCCTAAGGGTAAGTCAGACGCGGAAGTCATGCGCTTCTGCCAGTCATTCATGATGGAACTTTGGAGGCACATCGGTGCTGACCTAGACGTCCCAGCAGGGGATATCGGAGTAGGTGGCAGGGAGATTGGCTATCTATTCGGGATGTACAAGAAACTCGCAAACGAGTTCACAGGAGTTTTCACTGGAAAGGGCCTTTCATACGGCGGCTCACTAATCCGACCCGAGGCAACCGGATACGGACTAGTCTATTTCGCTCGAGAGATGCTAGCCACTAAGGGCAAGAGTTTCGACGGCGCTAGTGTCGCCATCAGCGGCTCGGGTAACGTAGCCCAGTTCGCATGCGAGAAGGTATTGGACCTGGGCGGAAAGCCGGTGACCATGTCCGACAGCAGTGGATTCATCTACGATCCTGCTGGAATTGACAGGGAGAAGTTGGCTTGGATTATGGACCTCAAGAACAACAAGAGGGGCAGAATAAAGCAGTATGCTGACCACTTCGACGGGGTTGAGTACACTGCTTCTAAGCCAGAGCCTAACCTGAACGGTTTGTGGGATACTCCGGTCGACATCGCTCTACCTTGTGCCACTCAGAACGAAGTCAATGGAGAGGAGGCTCAGATGCTGGTGAACAATAATGTCATTGCGGTGGCCGAGGGTGCTAACATGCCTTGCACACCAGAAGCCGTTGAGTGCTTCCACGCTAACGGAATTCTATTCGCCCCCGGGAAGGCATCGAATGCTGGAGGAGTTGCTACTTCAGGTCTAGAGATGAGTCAGAACAGCCTAAGGATGAATTGGACTCGTGAAGAGGTCGATCAGAAGCTCGAAGGAATCATGGTTAACATACACAAGAACGCCTTCGAGACGGCTGAGAAGTACGGTATGGCAGGCAATTACGTTGCCGGAGCCAACATCGCCGGCTTCCTCAAGGTAGCCGAGGCGATGCAAGCCCAAGGAATGGTGTAGACGTTTCCTCAACCACGATATTGTCGCTGACCCTTCCTAACATCCGCACCGGCCAATTGTTAGTTAGCTTGCTCAGGAACATCGTCCTCGTGGAGTGATGAGAGGAATTTCTTGAGTCGCTCAGTTTTCGGGTTCTCGATAATTGAGGAGGGCCCCTCCTCTGCCACCACACCCTCGTCCATGTAGATCACACGGTCAGCGACGTCCCTAGCGAAACTAATCTCGTGAGTGACGATAAGCATCGTCATTCCTTCCTCGGCCAGTCCCTTTATGGTCTCTAGAACCGAACCAATCAACTCGGGGTCAAGGGCGCTGGTAGGCTCGTCGAATAACAACACCTCAGGATGCATCGCCAGAGCTCGAGCAATTGCAACTCTTTGCTTCTGTCCTCCAGATAGGTTACCTGGATATGCATCGACCCTGTCGAGCATGTCCACACGCTCCAGCACAGATAGCGCACGCTCCTTGGCATCCCTCTTACTCATCTTCCTGACATGCCTAAGCCCCAGTGTGACGTTGTCCAATACTTTCAGGTGGGCAAACAACTCGAATGACTGGAAAACCATCCCAATCCTAGATCTCAGATTGTTAACATCAGTGTGAGGAGTGTTGACCTGATCTCCCTTCAGCGAGACCCTCCCTTCAGTTGGCTCTATTAGTCTATTTATACATCGAAGAACGGTTGATTTTCCACTGCCAGAGGAGCCAATTATAGCCACCGATTCACCTTCATTAACATTGAATGATATTCCTCTAACTGCATGCACCCCTCCAGAGTAAATCATGTGTAAATCTTCTACTTCCAACACATTTTCCGGCAATTCAGTCACCCCCTGTAATCCCTAATCCTGGTATCCTGGTCCTCTCCTCCATCCACCTCAAGAAGAGTGCAAGCGTCCATGTGACAACGAAGTACGATATCAGAACCATTCCCCACGCATATGCGTACTGGAATGTCTGTGCAACAATCAGTTTGCCCTGCCTAGTGATTTCTGCATATCCAATTATCATCGCTAGCGACGAATTGAGTACCAAGTTGACCATCTCGTTGCCCATAGGCGGGATGCAAATTCTAATCGCTTGCGGCATTATCACTCGGCGCATAGTTTGTAGATACGTCAGACCTATGCTCCTGCCGGCTTCCATCTGAGCTGAGGGTATGGCCTGAATGGCACCCCTGATGGTCTCACATTGGTAAGCCCCTGAATTGAATCCCAGCGCGCAGAATGCGCTGATGAATGTTGTATTGAAGAGCAACCCTCCAATGAGTGTCCCATTATCATCGTATATCGCAAAGATATCAGTTATGAAGTTGTGATCCTGAGACAACTTCTCGAAACTGAAATACTCCAAACCCGGAGTCTTGATCGCCCCTCCCAAGTCAAGCCCGAAGTGGATGAACAGGAACTGTACAATCAATGGAGTGTTGCGGAAGAAGTCAGTATACACATTCGCAATTGTGTTCAGCGGCCTCACTCTCCACGGGTTAAAATTTAATGAACTAATCTTGATTTTAGAGAACTTTCCGTCATTACTCAGGAATAGTAAACCAAGGAAAGTGAATGCAATTCCAAGAAGAATCCTGGCGAAGGACACAGGCGCACCAATTGGTAGGAAAATGTACTCAATTCCTTCTAGGCCTAGGCCTCGTGTGCCTGGAATGGCAGATTTGAACATATACAGGCCCGCAACGAGAATTGGAGCGCCTGCAACTCTTACTTGCATCGGTTCAAATCGCTCCACCAGATTTTTCAGCGACAGGGGAGAAGTCTTGCACATAGCCAGGGTTACTCCAAGGAAGAACCCTAGAACTATTCCGAAAGAAACAATCTTGATTGTCGCTATGAAACCATCCTTGAATCTCTCCTTAGTCTCGTCGACGAATACTCCGAAGTTGCTGTACTCGGGCACCGCGAAGCCGACTTGATCGTCCTCACCGGCCCTCTCTGTCCAGAGTATTGCTCCATCGTCCCCTACGGCTATACCAACGAATGGAGTCAGCATGTGTATTTGGTTGAAGTCTGTGTCATTGCCCAATGGATTGATCTGCTGGGAGACGATTGTCCCCCCATTGGTGCTTATGGAGAGATATCCGCCTGCTCCAGTCATCATCAGCTTGGTAGTGGTGAGCACCTCAAGAGAAGTCAACTCGACATCAAGATCGGAGGGATTCAGTAGGTAATCAGTGCTCCCCGGAGGGTAATGCCTCTCGAAGTCAATCAAAGTCCATACATACCCGACATCGGTTCCAGCAACAATATCGGACCTAGAAAATAGAATGCTACCGTCATCGGTGATTGCGTAAATCCTAACGGGACTGTAGTATTCCACTGCGACTATGTTCGCCTCACCCGCTCCTTCGGGCGGTTCGCGATAGTCCCAAGTTTCTCCTCCGTCTACTGAGAACAAAATAGTCCCATTTGAACCCACAAGAACTCCGAAATCCTCATCGTAGAACGAAATTGAATTCAAATCGTTTTGTATTGACAAGGGCACACTCTCCCATATTCCTCCATCATATCTGAAAATAGCACCACCATCACCAACTGCAACAATGTTCCCACTACCCATAAGTGCGACATCGTTGATTTGAGAAACCTCAGCGAGTGAAATATCTAGCCAATCAGATTCTGAACTCTGTTTGAGCAGAACGAGCCCTGAGTCTCCTGCGACCAATAATGAACCGAAACCCGAGTCCGAATGGTGAATGTCATATTCTGTTGGAGATTCTGCACTTTGCCAAGTGACTCCATTGTCACTGCTGTTCAGCATCGTCCCTCCAGTGCCGAAAACCCAAATCTGATTGTCATATTCGGCCGCTGTAAGCAGATCTTCCGAGGTCCCACTTTCGACCACGGCCCAACTACTTTCGAAGCCCCCGGCATGACTTGGCGAAACCAGACATAAGAGTACCATCAACAGGGCAACAGTTACTGCACGACTAACTGCTGGTGCATTAGATTCTGTTGTCCGAGTATCATGTTCCAACATACCAGCCCCCGACTTCCGAGTCCCCTTGATGAATATAGTCTAGGCGGACCATCAATGCTAAGTCGCAATCTCGGCTCCTAGACTCATGAGGGCAGTCACTGTATGCCTGTGTCTAGCATCATTGCTACTATCTCATGCCCCAGTGGTTTCCGCCAGTTCCGAATACACTGTAGCTAGCTCTGAAGAGACCCCGGTCGCGTATCTATTGGATACGCATTCTCATATCACTGAGCAGAATTATCTCGACTACAATATGGCAATGAGGGACCTAATGGTAGGAAATGTCGACTACTTCTTGACTTCACAGTTGATTGCCTCTAACCCAGAGAACTCTGAGGATACACCAGGTTTGGAGATTATTGGTATGGTGGAACTAACTGACTACTATGTCCCAGCAGTCAGACCTGACACGCAACAAGATTTCGGCAATACCGAATTACTTGAGGCGATAAATTCGGCATTGAAGGAGATTTTCTCTTCCAATTCAGATTCTGATGCCTACTTGACATGGTTCCTAGGTGAGCCTGAGATGGACATGTCACTGGTTTCGCAGAACCACCAATGGCCTACTCCTACTGAAGGAGGAGTACTCTATGAGATGATTCATGACGAACAGGAGTTGGTAGCTTGCATGTACGATCAAGAATCACCGATGTCTTGGCTGGATGGCTCTGCTGTGATGAGGGGTTTTGAAGTGGACATCTTTGAGATGGTGGCCACCCGGATATCCAGTTACTACTCTTCTGAGATTTCATTCAGAGCATGGAATAGCGGAGGCGAGTTTGAGTCAGTTCAGGACCTTAAGAGAGGAGATTGCGACTTCTTGTTGGGCTCTATGACTTCTCAGAAAGCCATCTCCAAGGGACTCAGAGGAGGCCAGGCTTACTATGTCGACGGAATTGTTCTGATGGCCTCCGAACATTCTCCCGAATTGGATGATGTGAACGATATCTTCGGCGAAGATGACAACCCGATTGCCGATGGTTTAGATAGGCGCTGGATTCTAATTTCACTACTTGCAGCATTCATCATTTATCAGTCACTGCGAAGGGACTAATCTGAATGAACATCAGGAATGTTCATCGTCGTACCATCGCCCAACTCTGTCATGGGTGAGTTACAATACAGCGGCAAGGTCAAGCAAGTCTGGAGCACAGACGATCCAGATGTACTGGAGTTCAGATACACTGATCAGATTTCAGTTTATGACCAAATCATCCCCTCACTTATTCCCCGCAAAGGAGAGAGTCTGAACAGAACAACTTGCCATTGGTTCGATCTCATCACTAACGAAGGCGTATGCGACACTCATCTCATTGAGATGAACGCCCCAGATAGATGCTTAGCTAGGCGCTTCGAGGTAATCAAAGAGCCGGGAGCAATTCCCAGAGATATGGAGAACGTGTTCGTCCCTCTCGAAGTAATCTGCCGACACCATCTGGCAGGTTCAGGTTGGCGCCGCTATTCCAAGGGCGACGTAGGGGCCGAGGAGTTCGGATTCGAGCCCGGAACAGAATTAGAAGAGAACTGCAAACTACCTCAACCATATCTTGAGGTGTCAACTAAGTTCGAGGCTTTCGACCGGCTTCTAGATAGAGAGGAGGCATTGCAGATATCCAATCTTACCGAGAAGGAGTTCGACTCTATTCTAGAAGCCACCCTCAAGATTGACGCTATTATCGAGAGAGAAGCTGGAAAACGAGGGCTAATCCACGTTGATGGTAAGAAGGAGTTTGCTCTTGGCATTGGTAGGAAGCCCGTTTTAGTCGACTCATTCGGAACTTTGGATGAAGATAGGTGGTGGGATGCAGAAACCTACTCACAAGGCAGAATTGAATCTCTCTCGAAAGAGTTTGTTAGGGAGCACTACATCGATATCGGACATCATGAGGCGCTTTATGATGCTAGGGAGAAAGGTCTCGATGAGCCCCCTATTCCAGCCCTCCCTCAAGGTACGATTGACAAAACTGCACAACTGTATGCTTCGATGTATGAGCGTCTAACCGGGAAAGATTTCTGAGGTAGCAAATGGGAACTCACGAGTACGAGGACGACCCTCGTAACTCAGAAGTAATCATCTCTGTCAATGGAGACTTGGTTGAAAGGAGCGAGGCAAAGGTTTCGGTATTCGATGCCGGCTTCCTGTTAGGGGATGGAGTTTGGGAATCTTTCAGACTGCACAATGGCCATCTGGCTTTCATCGATGACCATCTAGACAGGCTTTTTCATGGAGCTCAAACGATTTCTATGGACATTAGAAAATCCAGAGATGAGATTCTTTCTGAGATTAACAAAGTAATAGATGCCAATGGGATGTCAGATGGAGTCCATATCCGATTAATTGCCAGTAGAGGCCTCAAACCTACTCCTTACCAAGCACCATGGGTCATCTCCAGCCCGCCCACACTGGTAATCATCCCGGAGTACAAGAGGGCAAACGAGGACAGAGTTAGAGATGGAATCAGTCTGGTCTCAGTAAGCACTAGGAGGGGCGGACAAAATACTCAGGATCCGAGAATAAATAGCCTCTCTAAGCACAATTGCATTGCTGCCTGCATAGAGGCAGCCGAACTCGGGGGCGACGAGGGGCTGATGCTTGATCCCCACGGAAACGTATCAACCTGCAACTCTACACATTTCTTCATCGTGCGTGATGGAGAGGTTTGGACCTCATCTGGAGAGTATTGTTTGGATGGAATCACCCGTAAGAAAGTACTCGAGTTATGTAGAGCAAATGACATCTCTTCAATTGAGAGGGATTTCACACTCGATGATGTGAGATTGGCTGACGAGGCGTTCGTCACCGGGACTTTCGCCGGCCTTACGCCAGTGGTCTCGTTCGACGGCGAGCCAGTAGGGGGTGGCATCCGTGGTCCAATGTGTGAGCGACTTCAGAATCTGTACATCGATTTAGTTAGGAGTGAGTGCGGTGGATGATGGCTGTAGGCTAGCGATGTGGTCCGGCCCTAGGAATATCTCCACAGCAATGATGTATTCATTTGAAAACAGGCATGACTGCTGTGCAATTGACGAGCCATTCTACGCCCACTATCTAGAACAGTCTGGAGTAGATCACCCTGGTGCCGAGAAGGTTATTGAGACCTATGAGTCTGACTATCAGAAGGTAGCCCAGACTCTATCTGGTGAGATTCCAGGGGAGGCTGCAATTTGGTATCAAAAGCACATGTGCCATCACATCACACCTGGGATGAACCTCGATTGGCTAGAATCACTAAGCAACTGTTTCCTGATTCGTAACCCTAGGGAAGTTTTACTGTCACTTTCCAAGATAACTCACGAAGTCTCGCTATGGTCAACAGGCTTACCTCAACAAGTCAGGTTATTGGAGAATGTCTCGCAACATGATTCTAATCCTCCAATCTTAGATTCAAGAGATGTTTTGGAGGACCCTAGAGGAATGCTCGATATGCTTTGTCAAGAGTTGAAAATTCCATTCTCTGAATCGATGTTATCTTGGGAGGCTGGCCCTAGAGAATGTGATGGAGTCTGGGGAGAGTACTGGTACGAATCGGTTTGGTCTTCAACTGGTTTCTCTCGATTCAGGCCCAGAACTGGTGAACTGACGCCATCCGTTGAGTCCATTCTCGATCAGGCGTTGCCTCTGTATCAGGAACTACACTCCAAGAGGATGAGGCTGTAATCAATCTCTCATCAGCCTGCGCAGCCTCGCCTCGAACGCATCTTCTGGCTCGGGTTCACTATCGGGTTCTGGCTCTTCCAAGTCAGGCTCCTCTACCGGGGTTTCCGGCGCGACATCTTTCTCACTTACGGTTTCAGGCTGAGTTTCCTTGCTAAGCATCTTTTCCTCTGCTGCACTCATTGCCATCTCCATCAAATGCTTCCCTTCTCGGTTGTTCCTGATAATCCATGCTAAGGCAACGCTGACTCCTATCACCAGCACTGCTGCGCCAACAGAGGTACTCAAATCGGGGTATCTAGAAGGCTCCACAGCACCTCCTGAAAGAATAACTATGCCTTCGTTGTCAGCTGAGTTCGAGTCTATATCCCATGGGAATGAGCACCCCATAGTCACTACGAGTTCATCGCCATCCTGTGCCACACTGGGGCGACTAATCTCAAAGGCAACTGGGAACAGAGCAGTCAGATCGACACTATGCGACATGGTGTAGGAGGAGGCTTCCAGAGTCAGACTACAGTCGGCATCATACTGAGCTAGCAATTCCTTGACATTCTCGCTGCGCTGCCAAGATACTCGGATTCTCTGAGTATCACCTTCACCTTCCAGCTCAACATCGATAATGCCGACATTCCAGTCTTGCCTCCTAATATCATATGACTTGGATTCCTGATAGCTAAGAACACCCCTCCCATCAAGCAGTCTGACTGTCAGGTCTCTGATTCCCGGTTCCGGAGCCCAACCCTCTACACTCAGGTTGATTGGCCCCAGTGAGGTGTTTTCGGAAACATATCCGGATGCAGACCCAAGCATACTGCCCGCATCATCGATTAGCATCATGGTGTAATGGAATCCTTCAGTTCCATTCATGATAGTGCACTGGGCAATTGCATCTTCGACAGCCCCGGAAATGCTGCAAGTTGCAAATCGAGAAGATGGCTCGGAAGAATGTGCCAGATAAGTCAGTGTCTCAGCGCCAATCGAAATTGCTCCCTCACCGGATGCGACAACTGGCAAAGCCCAACCACCATCAGGTAATGCAGACAGAATTCCAGAGGAGGAATCAATCAGAGTTGTAGATGAATCGGCACCGTGAATGTCGATGACGACCTCGTCACCATTCATTCCGACGATGACCGGCGTAGATGCCCATGAGTATGTCTGCTGAGATGTATCTAGGGCGACCTCTCTCTGGGTCCCGTCCTCATCTTCAGCGAGAATCCTGATTGTCTGCATACTGCCATCCCAGCCTTCTAACGGTATGATCTCCAGAGGCACCCCTCTGATTTCTCCGACTCCGAGTACAACTTCGGTCTGGCCGGAAACCGTCCAGCCAACAGGGAGACTCAGAACCTGCAAGGAAATTGTAGACGGAGCATTACCTAGATTGAGTAGTTCGACTATGGGAAACCCTCCAGACTCGGATATGACCCATCCTTCTATTGATGTCATCTCGAAATCTCTGATGATTGCTACCCGTAGTGGGAGAGTGATTTCAGTCTCTCCACTTCCGTCTCCATCTCTCAATCTGATGTTCAACTCCACAGCTCTGCCATGCTGAGCGGAATCAGGAGGCGTGATATTGAGGATGAGGGGGGCTGTTTCTCCAGGAGATATATCGGGGAGCACATCGGGCTGTTCTACTGTCCATCCATTTTCCCCACTGACCCATATCGTTGGATAGGGTCTGGATTCAGCGTTCCCCATCTGTGCTACAGTCAATACAACTTGTGATCCAGATGGATCGACCTCAAGATTCGCATCATCCGCATAGACGCCCCATCCGGGCACTCTGCTGATTTCCAGACTGAAGTTGAAACTACCCATGGCCTCTCCCTGAGCTTGAGCGGAAATAGATACATGCATAATCGAGCCGTTCCAAGCATCTGTGGGAATAGTTGCATTGACCAATATCGAAGTCGATTCATTGACCCCAACTCCTTCGGAGGAACCATCTTCAGTATCCCAACCGCTAGAAACATCATCTCCAATTAAACTCAGGTTGTAATCAGCTTGCATGTCCATGTCATCAACCAGATTTCCTTCGTTTGTCGCAATGAACTCAACTGAGAATACAGATCCAGGATCTGCCGAGTAGTATCCTCCCTCAACTAGTGGATTGCCACCAACTAGGGCCTCGAATCCCCATCTGTGATCCTGTCTCGCTTGTAGTAGGACAGTATCTGAGTCACTCACGTCCAAATTTCCTTGAGAAGTCATTATGATGGAAACTCCTACTGGATGTCCTGCTGGAGTTGTCTCTGGTAGAGTCACCATGACCGGTATGTTGGTCAGGCTACCCGCACCGAGTGCAACGACATCATTCGAGAAGGAAACCGTGACACCCGGGTCTTCTGTAATATTCTCGTCGATTACTATCTCGTGGCTCAGCAAGTATGTGTCTGCCCCGTTGCCAGGATTCTCTAATCTAATCATGACCAGAGTCTCCTCTTCTACATCTACAGTGTGTGGCTGTTCGGTTGGGGAGGTCACCAGTATGGCCGCTCGGTGAATCTGGAGCACCTCTAGAGACATGCGCAACTCATGGCTAGAAGACTCGGAACTCTCATCACTAAAGGAATGGAATGCGGGGGGCGAATCGGGCGGCAAGTCGAGGTGCAAGTAACCAGAAGCCTGACTACTTGGAGATCCGGACATCACTATCGAATCTCCCTGGATTATCAGGCTCCCTGAAGCACTCCAGGTCCATCCATCAATAGCCATTCCAGAATCGGATAGAGACCATGTCAACTGTCCAGAATCTGATGGCATATCTGCAGTCACTTCCCATTGTAGACCGCTTGCTGGTACACTTCGCTGATGAACATCAACAACCACTCCTGAGGCCTCATAGGCCAGAGAAATAGTCGAACACTCTTCCTCGTCTCCATTACCTACACACATAGTCATTTGAGTACTCACCGAGTCACCCAAATTGGCATCTGAAGGTACAGTCAGTCTCGCAGTCACGAGCTTTACTTCGCCTGCAGATAGACTGAGCGCAGGAAGTGAATTACCTTCTAGATCGTACAGGCTCACGACATTGTCAGTCTGACCATCTCCATCTGTGTCGCCCCAAGAAGTGCCACCGACTTGGATGACAGGGGTTTCATCTGCATTGCCGAGATTGTGCACTAGTATCCAAGCGTCCGCTTCTCCTCCAATCAGCCCGTAGCCGGAACTAGCGGCAGTTCCATCCGGACCTCTCAGGGACAGACCTCTGGTTCGATTTGCTTCAACAGGGAGTGTAGCGTAAGCGCTGTAGTTCTCCGGGTCGGAGTCCAATGTCAGAGATAGACCTAGATGGCCCGTGTCAGAACCCAAAGCATCAGCGGGAGAAATCACTTTCAACGCAGGAGTCCAAGTCTGGTCTACACCAATCTCAATTCCACTGAGGCCACCGCTCGTCTCATCTTGCCAGGACCAACCATCAGGTAAATCGCTGTCGTCTACGCTAAGGCTCCAAGTCCCTGCAAGTCTACCCGTGGATCGAACAGTCGGGAGGGCTATTGTGGATGATCCCGGGTCAACCCTTACTGGTTCACTGGGTATCTCGAAACTGGCATTGTAGGTCGGCACAATAACCAGAGAGACACTCTGAGCATCGTTGTCCCTCCTAGATTGTGTTAGGTTTGAGCCAGAGTCTAGAATCAACTCGAATTCATGCTCACCCAAAGGTCCGCTCCAATCGGCGCTGAACGACTCTATACTTCCACTACCGGTTGGATCCACCGGCTCCATAGTGCCGGCTTCATACACTCCGATTAACTCCCCATTGGCGTACAACTTGGCTTCGGTCTGATCATCTGTATCGGCCGTGCCCGCGTTTTCGAACCAAGCGGTTACTGTGACTTGCTCCCCCGGGTCTGGCTCACTCGGACTGAAGTCTATACCTCGAGAGTCTAAGAGAGGCCTGACGTCAGCGACAGCATGCGAAATCACCGTGTCCCCAATCACCATGTCGAGAGTAGCATCTCCATCTATGTCGGCGAAAGAAGGAGCGGCCCAAGTACGATGAGATACTGTGATTGAACCTCCCCAGATGTCTGCTACTGTCCCGTCCTCTCCATCATAGGCCCAGACTTTGCGGCCGAAGGCTACCAACAGCTCAGGCTCCCCACTCCCATCTATATCCATCCACGCGGCAGGAGATAGAGCAATCTCGTCATTCGTGGTGCCCCCTTCTCTTTCCAGACTCTTAACCCAAGCCTGACTCGGATTGTCGCCAAGGTCGTGACAACCCGCATGCCCGTGTCTGGTCAGGATATTCTCTTCTGACCAAGTGACCCAGCAGACTCTGTCATGCTGTCCATCTCCATCAGTATCTATCGCTGTCGGTGGGGCGTCGGCAAACCCATTCGATGCCTCAAATGACCAAATCTCGCTAGCATCACCGATTTCCATACCGATGAATTCCGCCCCATCGACCGAACTCTGGCCGTCTGCGTCGGTAGGTATGGTGAGAATCATCTCTGGGTCACTCTGACTATCCAGATTCGCGATAATGGGCCCGGGAAGCCTGACATGCGGGGCAGAATCACTATTACTCTCTCCTGGACCTAAGGAATATCCTCCCCAATTGTCCTCTCCGTCATCGTGATCGAGTTTCCACACCCACATCGAGCCCGTACTGTCCTGAATTGTAGTGAGTAGAACGAAACCAGTACTATCGTCGGTTCGCGCGAAAGCAGGGTCAGAGGGATGAGTCCCCTTATCGAGTGTTATATCCCAAAGCAGAGTGGCGCCTGTGTCGGAAAGTCCCAGAGCAATCACCTGAGGGCTGTTGTCTGAGGAATCCTCAATCGCTGCAATGACCAGTTCTGCGTCTCCATCGAAGTCGAGATCGGCCAACAGAGGTTGAGTTGTAGGCTTGTGCCCTCCTAGGGCGGATGATGCATATGGTCCATCGGGGCTGCTGATGAATAGACTAGTGTCGGTCCAACTCCACATCAGTTCACTGGAATCGCTAGATGAAGACCAACCAGTTACCGAACAAGTAAGCCTTGGAGACCACGCATCTATTCGCAGATCGCCCGCAGAATCATCGTATACGACGAGCACTTCTTGCATCCCATCTCCGTCAACATCCGCAATCAACGGTGCTGCCTTCACGTACTCAGTCTGACCTAGGTCTGCCTCCCATGCTAACTCAGCATCCTCGCCTTCGATTATTCTCAGGTATGTAGGGTCCGATGACGAGGTTTTCTGAACTATGATAGTGAAGAGAGAACTTCCGGCGCAGCGTTCTGAAGCGCCTTCTCCAGCAGTAATCGAGGCCGAGAAATCTGCGATTGGAGTCGAAAGCGCATCAGTTCCAATTGTGTATGAGCCATACATCCAGTTGACAGCAGGCTCTACGATTGACTTGAGTTGTGCAACATTCTGTGGCGAACCATCGCCAGCACCACCGTCGGGACCATGAGCCGGAACTACCGCCAACCTGTCCGAAGTCCTACCTGATTGTGGCCAAGGCTGCCCTCCATCTGTCCATGGATCTTGAGTCCCATCTCCTGTCTCAGCCCTATGGCTAATATCATAGAATGATAGCGAAGGAGACAGTGACATCGCTAACAACAAGGCTACTCCCAGAGCCGCATGACGCAGCCTCGAGGTCCGGAGCACAGGCGGGCACGATGTCATCAGAATAGGAGATGGCATTCCGAGTCCACTTGAACATTCGCCCTATACCCTCACTCAGACCTACGGTCTGAAAGCACCTCAGTCTCAGCCGAATCGAACTTTCCATCCGTTGCGCTTATACAGGACGGGTCGGTCGCCGGTCGCAAGGAACTCTCCTCCAGAGGTAATGCCGATGAGGGACGGGAGGCAAACTCCCTCCTTCGGCTATCCTCTTGGTGAGTCCCTTAGGAGCCCGAAGACATGTACAGCCTCATAACAAGAGAGGACACCATCCGCATTCCTGCAGAGTATATCCGTGCGGGTAGAAAGCTCGAGGAGCATATCGATGAACTCGCTCACGACGCCTTTGAGGGGCGCTTCGACGAGAACGAGGATTACACCCTACTGACCTTCGATCATGAGGCTGTGGGAAGGGGCAAGATTATCCACGGTGATGGGGCTATCTACCAGAATGTCCGCTTCAAGGCCCTCATCTTTACGATGGAGAATAACGAAGTTATCGACGGAGCCGTCTCAGAGATTTCCGAGTACGGGGCTTTCGTCAGAATCGGACCGGTGGAGGCCCTGTTGCATAAGTCGCAGATACTTGACGAACCTGTTCAAGTTCATCTCGGTGCGCAGAGTAAGAGGATTGAGGGCACCCAGAGCGGCAAGCACCTTGAGGAAGGATCTCCTGTACGCTCAAGGATTGTCTCGAAGTCAATCAATCAGAACGATCCTAGATCGTCAAAGATTGGGCTGAATTGCAAGATGGAAGGCCTCGGTGCGTTCGACTGGCTCGGCGAGGAGGATGACTGAGATGGCCAAGCAACCCTTCGCATGCGGCGAGTGCAACAGGATTCTTCCCGATCCCGAGAAGAAGAGCGATCCTCCACAGTGCATGCAGTGTCCCGGAGCTCCAGTAACTACAGACTGGCAGGGTTTCGTCGTCATTCTAGATCCGGACCGATCTGAGGTAGCTAAGAGACTGAATGTCTCAGATCCCGGAAACTACGCATTGAAGGTCAACATCCGATAGAGGAGGTTTCTAGATGGAAGTCACAGAAAGGAAGGAGAATCCGCTATTGGACCGGGTTGAGATTCGCTTTGTGTGGAATCACGCAAACTCACCGACTCCATCTCTGGCAGACATGAGGTCCGCTGCCGCTAAGGCTGAGCCCGGAGCCAAGGAAGAACTCGTCTTCGTTAAGGAAGTCAGTACACGATTCGGAATGCCTCAGACTACCGGCATAGCTCTGGTTTACGGCTCAGCAGAGTCTGCAGAGTTCGAGCATGAGTACCTCAAGGCCAGACACTCGCCTGACAAGGAGAGTCCGGCCCCTCCCAAGCCTAAGCCACTCGAGGAAGATGTGGCTGAGGAAGAAGATTCTGAAGAGGAATCAGAGGGAGGCGATGAGTGATGGGAGAAGGGCCTAACCCAAATGGCAAGCACTCGAAGTACTCGGTAGAGGGCGGAGAGTTGGTCCGAAAGGGAGAGTCCTGCCCTAATTGCGGTCCGGGAGTTTTCCTAGGTATTCATTCTGACAGGAAGGTCTGTGGCAAGTGCGGTCATTCATCCGACCTAGAGTAAGCCGCTCGGAATTCACTCCATCTCCCATCATTGGTGACTACATTGTCCCCTACTAGGGCGATTCCGACATCTCTGCGCTGAACTATCTCGAACTTCCCGCCAAAAAAGGATCCATCATGCCTCCAACCGGTCCATCTCCATCTACCATCAGCAAATCGCGCATCAAAAACCGGCCCTGGAGTCTTCACTACATGAGGAGTAGTCTGTAAATCCTCCAGCAGCCCCACATCGCCATTTTCCAACATTAGGAACCAACCTCCCACTTCGCTGAATTCAACTCCTGCCAAAGGACCGGTCAGATCAAGAACATGGTTGGAAACGAATGATCCGTCTTCTCCATCGAGCAAAGTTACCGAACCCGATCGCGACCATAGCGCGATTCTTCCATCTTGCTCAGTACATGTCACCAGAGTATCCGAGTGATGGAATTTCGATAGCCCGGGCCACTCTGGATATGGTGCCCTCCAAATCTCCTTTGCATCATCATCTATCATGTACACGCCTCTGTTCAATGTGGCGAAAACCGTACCTTTCGAAACACGCGTGAGCGCCATCGGCTCTGCATCTAGCCTCCTAGCCCAGATTGAGGAAGCGGGCATCATCATCTCAGCATCAGATACTTCCCTGAGATGCTGTCTGCCACCGCCATCATTCCATTCCCCGTCCAAGGGCAAAGCAGCCATCCTAGCTTCCCTGAGTTCTTGATCAACCCAGGTCCCAATCCAGAATTCCCCCATTACTACTCCCCCTGAGATGCTGGCAGGGAATGGAGTGACGGGCTCGTGCAAAGGATTGCCTTCCTCATCTATTCTGAGCAACTCGCCGGAGCTGCCGACGAGTACCTTCGCCCCCTCGCCCTGGTCGACCCTCATCGGCTGGAAGCCATACCGAGCTTCTTTCACACCGACCGCTCACAGTCCCCGTGCTTGAAGGTGTGGCTAGTGAAATTATACCAGTGCCCCCATTGCGAGACATGGTCACACTGCTGCTTGCTTCGTCCCAAGACGATGCCTCAATCAATCTACATCGGGCAGTGCTCGAATTAGGTGGCTGGTCCGAGCCAACTACTCTTTCACACGGAAAGATGCACCAGCACCTCTCACGCGATGTCCATCTTCTCCTAATCGACAAGTTGCACATCTACGCAGATGGAATTGACACAATACACCAAGATAACGTGGGCCACGAAATCGACGAGGTATTGATTCTTTCAAGGCATGTATCGGCGACAAATACTCCTGCATTGACTCTTCATGCAATCGGAATTCCTGGAGAGACGCCTCACGGAGAAGAGGGTCAAGCGGGAGGGAGGAATGGGACAGTAGTCCCTCCCTCTCCTAGATTCGCTTCTTTGTTCAGAAGAATGCTGGCGGAAGGCAGGTCACGCGGACTCCACAAGGAGTACGACTTGACTCTTGAGACGACGCATCATGGACCGGTCCTATCCAAGCCTACACTGTATATCGAGATTGGCTCCACCGAAGCTCAGTGGAAAAGCAAGGAAGCAGGCGATGCTTGGGCGAGCGTAATCTCGGACAATCTCGGACTAGATGGCTCTGAACCGGTTTCATGGCAAGAAGACGGAGACGTGATGATTGGCCTTGGAGGAGGCCACTATGCCCCCAGACACAAGGCGGTACTATCTGAATCTAAATTATGGGCAGGACACATACTAGCGAATTATGCTCTTCCTTTTGAGAATGCAGAGGGGGATGAGGAGCCCAAGGGAGCGTGGAAGCATTCGATTCGAACTTCAGTGGAATCCACGATGTCAGCATTCCCCGGAGCGCGACTCTTCGCCCATCTCGACAGAAAGTCGTTCAAGGGCTGGCAGAGAACGGCAATTCTGGGCCTTTTGGAAGAGTTGCGAGTGCCAGTCAGACGAGGAAAGGAGTTGAATGAATCTTCGCAATTGTGAAGGCTCGCCCATTCCTGCAGTGTTCAGATGAGGCTGTTCGGACAGTTAGTAGTGGGCTTGATGCCAATTACTCCCAAGGCTTTCATCCGCTGGGTTTCGAAGAGGTATGTTGCTGGCTCAGACATGGTAAGCGCAATCTCGCTGATGAGAGAGATGAGTGATGAGGGTGCATGTTTCACGGTTGATGTACTGGGGGAGGAAATTAGTTCAATGAAGGAGGCTGAGTTCTTCATTAAAGAATACTCCAACTTAATCGACTCCATCATAGAGAACGAACTCGATGCGAACATCTCAATCAAACCCACAGCGTTCGGCTTGCTGATTGACCCAGATGCGGCTCTGGGTAATATCGAGGGTCTGGTCAGAAAGGCAGCCCAGCACAACATGTTTGTCCGATTGGACATGGAAGATCACAGAGTCACTGGTCCCACAATTGATGTCTGCAATTCGCTGCAAGAAAAGGGACTCCACAATGTCGGAGTGGTTCTACAAGGAAGGCTAATACGAACTCTCTCAGACATTAACGACATTCGCGCCGCTACAGGTAAACACACCGATTTCAGAATCTGCAAGGGAATCTATCTAGAACCGGAAAACATTGCTCACGTGAAATACTGGGATATCGTGCACGGTACTAACGATGCTATTGATGCCATGCTAGACTCAGGAGCATATACTGCAATCGCATCGCACGACAATCCGGTAATCTCCTATGCTCTAGCCGCCTTGAAGAGCCGAGAAATGGGCCCCGGCAAGCCCGACCCAAGACACTCTGAAACTCCTGCAATGTGTTCTGGCAAGGGCCCGGGTTATGAGTTTCAGTTCCTGCTTGGAGTTAGAGGTGATGTCCGACGAAAACTTTCCGAGCAAGGACATACGACAAGAGTCTATGTGCCATACGGAACGAAATGGTACGAGTACAGCATGCGCCGCCTGAGGGAGAATCCAGAGATTGCATTCCATGTGACCAAGGCGCTGCTTATGCCCTGGACCAACAAGCGCTAGTTTGAATTTGTTGGATGCAGGTATATTCTACGCAAATCGGACGCTGCTCGTTTGCCCCTCAGTGTCCTGCCTTTTCCTGTGTGAAGCGCCCTGATTCTCCAACGTTTACCTTCAACTTCAATGACAGTTCCGCAAGAAAACTCCTGCTCGGGATCGCACTCCAGCATACCCGATGAACTCTCTTCTCCCTCAGTCATGGTGATTCTGACCGTTACCCTGTCTCTACGTACCGCCCAAGCCGCGACGATTTCGGTGACCGGCAAGGACTTGCGTGGCCTAGAGCCACCACCGTCGATTCTGGTTATCTCCCATTGGGCAGAGTCCCATTCGAATACCTCGCCTACGGCGAGCACCTCGTCTTCGTCAACCTCGATCTCCTCGGCTTTACTGGATGCACCCTCTGACAGAGTGAAGACCAGTCTGACCGCTTTGGGAGGGCGGATAACGACAGTCTGGACCTTACTACACTCAATGCATCTTGCAAGTACATCGACTCCGCTCCCACGAGGAGTCCTACGAAGCACCTCATGCTCAGTAGAACGAGCACAATTCATGCACTCTGCTATCTGAGGTCCAGCATCCTCATCATGACCGTCTGTCATGTGTGTTCGGCAGTCATCGCGCACTTGAAGCCATCCAATGCGATGATTGAATAGAAGCCACCTCGAGCAGATGCCATGACTGCTGGAGAGGGAGGAATCGGTCTACCTCAGATGTCAGAGGAAGAGATGTTCTCTATGTTACTATCAGAGGATATTGATAGGGACGATTCCGAACCAGCAATCGCTGCTGGAATCGGAGAGCAGATGCTGCACATGAGTCTGCGCCCCCTACCTCGTTCTATGCGAGCCCGAATCAGGGATATCTCAGGAAGAATTCCTGCGAAAAACGCAGTGTTAATCGGAGGTGGAATTGGACACCTGTCGGCCTGGTTACTCGACATGTGGTGCGGAGATCCTGCTAATCCCCCCGAGACTCCTCTTCCAAAGCCGAATAGTTTTCGAATCATCGAACAGGGAGGAAAGTTCGGCGTGATTATTGACAGACTAATCAGAAGACACGGAGCAGAGGGCTGGACACAGGTCATACAAATGCCATGGAACGAAGTCGCTGCGGAGGCAGCGACATGGTCTGTAGCAACAGCAGCACTGCCGCAAAACGCTCAACCATCTCCACTACCCTTGCCGATTGACCTTGTAGTAGTAGATGTCCCAGAGGACGAGAGACCATCTACTGCGAAATCAGCCTTTGATCTACTCTCGCCAGGAGGAGTTCTGCTTGCTCAAGAGCCCGAGGTCCCTACTGGAGATGTGGGAGTGGCGGATTCACCTTCTGAGATGACGCCTGCTCAGAAGAAAGTTGAATCGTTCAACGAGTGGATTTCCTTTGTCAAGGAAGTCAGTGAGAATCATTCCTTAGGATTCGTTGAATTAACTGGAGGAACTCTCGCAGTACTTCGGCGAACCTGAATCGGCTCGCTCACCGACTCTTCAAAATTGGACTGAATATGGGTTGAAATATTCGATTGAGAAGCAGAAGAATTACCTAATGAATCTAGCAATAAATCTACCCTTAGAAGGCCATAGCCATAGTGGTCATCATGCTCGCTCTGACCTTCTTTCATTTGCGAGTTCTGCATAATTAACTCCTTCATCTGAGCCACCGCTCCAGGCCCGCCCGAGTCTCCCTCTCGCTGCATCTCGGGTTTTTCTTCCAATATGAGGGCCAAGGCACCGGAGACCCAGGCAGTAGATGCAGAGGTCCCGCTCGACCAGCCCCACCAAGATCCGGAACTCAATCCTCCTGCCATGAGAATCGGCACTTCGTGTCCGGGAGCTACCACTTCGGGTTTCTTGTCCGGGTCGCTTCTTGGGAAGATTGGGTTGGGCCAAATCCTACCGTCGTTGTCTCCTTGTGAACTGCCAGTCCATATCGCTCCCGTTCGAGTTATTCCTCCAACGCAAATCACATCTTCGACTGAGCCAGGAGACTCGACGTCTCCATCATCATCTTCTCCATCGTTGCCCGCAGCAGCCACAACGTACACCCCTTGGTTGATGGCATCCTCGACCGCTTCCTCCAGAGCATCCGTTGTGAATAAACCAGAACCGAATCCTTGCGCGCCTCCAAGACTTAGAGAGATTACATCTGCCTGACTGGCCACACACCAGTCCACAGACTCAGCAATCTGTTCGTCATTTCCAATGCCCTGATCATCGATTGCTTTGGCTACTAGAAGACTTACTCCAGGAGCATTTCCTGTGAGCCCGTCTTGAGCCACGATTATTCCAGCCATCGCGGTGCCATGTCCCTCATCGTCATAGGGAGTCTCTGAATCTCCAATCGCATCGTGCCAGCCTGCAAGGCCGATATTCTGTAGATCGGGATGTTCCGGATCGATTCCTGAATCAACCACACACAACATTACTCCCGTACCATCGCCAGAAACAGAATCAATCCCAGTCATATCTCTATACTCGTCTTCCCAGGCCAGCAAAGCGGAAGGCGGCCCTCCAATCTGGATGTCTGCAGCCTCTGAGATAATCCACAGAGCAGCAATCGCAACACTCAGGAAGACCACCATAGCGGCAGAAATTCCAATCACAAGTTTCAGTGCACCGTCGCCATCCTGCTCGACAACTTCCTCAATTTCTTCGCCTCCAAGAGAATCTGCCTCCGTATCCGAATGCTGTGGAATTTCCATTTGACTTCCTCAAGTCGTGCCAATTACCATGCTTCAGGCCTGCTGAAGTGGCTTACAACCGTGGTGTTCGACCTGCAACTGGGACATTCAATTCTTATGGGCAGAGGAGCGTCGCACTCAGGGCATTTGGTTCCAGGTTTACCAGATCCGGAGCAACTCTCCGAGCAAGGCACCTCGATACGACCTCCTTCGTGCCTTACTGCAGGAGTGCTGCCTGAGCAGATTGGACACTTGCCCTGCTCAGCCTCTTGTATTGGTTCAGGTGCATCACCAGCGACCTCCCTAGCTCTAACTGACTGGATCCTATCTTCTGCCTCACCCAGCATGAATTGAGGGTACCACAGGACGTGTACTAGGAATGCAGATGCAATCAACCCCGTAATCACGAACATAGCTACCAGCAGATTGCTGTATTCCTCGATAGGAGGTCTTTGAGCGATGGCGTGAGCACCTGACCACGACATCACGTTAATCATTATCATCCAAGCCCCCAGACTTAGGCTCCAAGCCCTGAGGCTGTGATCCCTCCACGCCTTCTGCACTACTCTAGGGTCAGGGTGAGCGTGGCGTTCTTGGACATGAATATCCCTAGTCTCAATTACTGCCCGATGTACAACGACGATTGCTAAGAAGAACAGAATCAAATTGGACATGACCAACATGACCCAGTCCGCTCCCGTTGAGCCAGTGGGGAAGTCAGGAGAGTTGGAATGGGCATTAATCGAGCCTAATTGGATGACAATCATTCCGAGCCATAGATACACCAGATTCTCCCTCATTATCGGATACTTACTCCACATCGTGATGAACACACCAGTCCATGAAATCAACGAAAGTAGAGCCATCATAAGTGAGAAATCTGATAGATTTCTGAAACCAGTCAGTCCAACCCTGTTGTAGTCTCCTCCAGTTGCCAACTCCCCTACGCCAAGGTCCCAAGAACCTAGAACCAGAGCAGCGAAAGCTAAGCCTACACAGGTCATCTCACCAACTCCCCAACGACTCCTAATCATCGCCATATGGAAGATTAAGTCCTCGCGGAAGATATCGAGGAAGCCCAATCTTTCATCTCTCTCGGACAGCCTGTATCTCAGTTGAACATCGGTGAGACGCAGCGACCCCAAGTCAACTCGAGGCACATCCGCCCCTGCTTGCTCGCCCTCGCCCACAATAGCCCCGAATAGAGGCACCGAATAAGGCACGCGCTGGTTCAAGGCTGCTTACGCCTGAAGATTGGAGGTGGCGCCGAGAGGGAGATTTGAACTCCCGAGGGAAAATCCCACATGATTTCCAGTCATGCGCAATACCGGGCTATGCGATCTCGGCTAGCGACCCGACGAGCATCATTCCCAACTTGAGTCTGTTGATGGCAAAAGCTCATCTGTACTATCGTAGCGATTAAATCGGCCCTATCGATGGACAAGACCGTCGCCACTGTGGCTTAGGGGTATAGCGTCGCCTTGGTAAGGCGAAGGTCGGGGGTTCAATTCCCCCCAGTGGCTCCACTGAGATTGAATAAACTGAATGAGAATATACTGCCAAATGGGTCTGTTCGTAGAACAGAACCAATTCATTCATATTGCACCTAAACACACGTGGCAGCATGCCAGCCGAGCGTAAGAGACTAGCAGGAGCAATCGTACTCCTGATGATTCTAGCACCAATCGCCACCGCAGGGACCGCAAATTGGTACGGTCCTTCCACGGTGGACCCCCAAGGAGAGTCGGTTACTGTGACCGGATTCAGAGTTCCTGGAAACGCCACCGTCCAAGACGGATGGCTCCATGTGACCAACTCTCCTATGGCGGCCGCACTAGATGACGGAATCACTTGGGCTGGAACTGATTTCTCATCCGGAAACTTCTTTGGAACTGAGTTGGTTAATGACGAATCTCTTACCTTGCAGGACGATGGTTCAAGATCAAACATAAGTACCTTCGATGAGGGTCAAATCACTGTCAACCTCAACAGTGCGTACAAGTACTCTCCTGGTTGGGAGCATGTTTACGACTATGGCTATGACAACACTGGACTCAGTGGCTGCGGCGGAGGAAATGGCACCCTCATGGAGAGGGGCTGGGACAATAATTTCGATGGGAGTCTCGACAGCGATGAAGTACTATGGATGGATTACTTCTGCGACACCACAACCAACGGCACCACTGTAGGATACCTGTTCCAATTCTTCTCTGAGTCTACAGGCTCCAACTGTGAGTTCGGAGGGAATCTGATGAAGGCTGGACTAAACACCAACGGTAACAACCAACTAGACTCATCCGAGGTCACAAATCAGACTTATTTCTGCCACCAAGCCAAACTTTGGGCAGCTACCACATTCGGTAATCTGAATGGCACTATTTTCGGGAACCAACAAAATCTCTCTCATGGAGTAGTTCCAGCAACCGCCTCAGAAGGAATAGTCGGAGTAGGTACTATGCCTGGCTCCCCCGTCCCTGCGGGTTCATCTGGTTACTTCCTGATGCCTCAATCAAACGTCCCCTCGGCTGCCACCATCAACAATTACTACATGACCTTCGATCACTGGTATCATCTCGATAGCACAGCAGCAGGCGGCGGAGATGGGGCTTGGATAGAGTATCGAATCAATACCAATGGCTGGACTAACTGGAGTTACATTGCTCCCGATGGAGGATATCCGAGTACGATGTCCACCAGTGCGCCCAGTCCAGAAGGAGCTCCAACAGGAGCAGTTCCTGTTTTCGCTTCCCCTACTCACAGCGGGTGGATAAACAGCAACATCTCGATGTCTTCTATTCCCGACATTTCGAATGCAAGTAAGATTCAATTCAGATTCCACATATGGACTGACCCAAATTCGCAATACGAGCGTCCAGGATGGTTCCTTGACAACATCAACTATCATAATGATGGAATCCAATATGGAGCTTGGCACGGCGGCTGTTATACTCCTGGAACAGCCTGCTCCTACACGGCCAGCCAGTACGGTGCATTACAGAGAACGATTGACCTAACCGGAACTAATAGCTCATACGACATAGAGGTCGAAATGGAGTGGGACCTACAGGGGTCATACTCTGATAACGCATGCATTGAGCTGTCACTCAACAACAATACCTGGACAGATATTTCTTCTTCAGGCTCAAGCACGGTTTACAACTGCGAGGACAGGGCCGGTGCAATTCCTGGAGTTAGCGGTTATGATGGAGTAAGCGGTGACCAGAGTAACGGAATCAGAACCGTCTCCTTCGACATCCCCTCCTCGTTCCAGAATCAGGCAAATGTTGAGATTAGATTTATTGTTGACAGTGACCCTTACACTCCTCACTACGGAGGTATCTCAGATGAGCAAGAGGGACTTACAGTTGCCAGTATCAGAATAGTCGACGGCTCAGGAAACACAGTCTTTGAGGACAATTTCGACAACTCTACCTCTGCTTCCCATTATGGAGCAGTCTATCCATATCCTAACACCAATACACAAGCCGGAGCGGATGACTGGGCCCATTACGTGTTTGTACGCGGTGGTCTGGACACCACCAAGGGATTCGAGGATTCAACTGCCAGCAACCCCTCAACAAACATGCCTTCCGGTTGGACTAGGAACCCATCTTCAGGGTCCAATACTAATAGGTGGTCATATGGGCAAATCTCAGGTACTGCAGGACCTACCGATGAACCTTCTTTCCCATATTCTATGGCGATTAATCTTGCTGGAACCTACGGGGGTAGCCTGAATGCGAATCTCTATTCTCCAACATTCAGTCTACCAGCAAACTCCACAGCTTCTTTCGTAATGGATCATTGGGCGTGCTTTGAAAACAATTGGGATGGAGCTGGAATTTTCATCAAGGTAAACGGTGGATCTTGGAACTACTGGGACCCTGGTAACAATTTCTACGATACCCCCAGCATCGCATATACCTACACTTCGATACCCCAGGGCTCCAACTACTTCGGCTCTGTTCATTGCACCGGCCAAGGCTCAGTATACACTGTATCCACAACCGATTTTGAGTCCAAGGAAGCTAGCCTAGCATCATATGCTGGAGACAACGTTCAATTCCGTTTCCACGGAGGCTCTGATTCCATCTGGAATTATGCAGGCTGGTACTTGGACAATGTCGGAATCAGAATAGCGAACTACGGGGCACCTGGAGAGTGGGTTAGCCCAGTCTTCAGCGCCTCAGATATCCATGATTTCAATCTGGGTTACATAGACATCGAATCTGCCATACCTCCATCCACATGGGTATCGGCGTCTCTGATAGACACCTACACCGGAGAGACAGTTCCTGGATATTCAAACGTCACATTCCCGATTTCTCTAGCAGGAGTAGATACCACAGCAACTCCGCAGATGAAACTCAGAATTCATATGGGTACGACTAACGAAGAGGAGACTCCTAGGATTACCAAGATTCATATCGGGGGTAAGAGGGTTCTGAACGCCCCAGCCTTGGAAGGTAATGGCTGGGAATTCAGCCCCAGCGTCTCTATGATTGACGGTCTTCTGAATGCAACTGGAGTGGCGGGGACCATTTCGATGGACTACCTACACTCGTCTAGACCAATCAAGAGCGTTGGACTTTCTGGTAACTTCTCAAGTGGGCTGACGATTTCTTTCACCGGACCAAATGGTGGAGTCTTGGGTACAGCTTCACAAGGCGGAATTTCATTCACATATCCTCAGCCAGGATACGGCGTTTCAATTTCCATCCCTACCAATGGATGGATAGAGAAACTGGTATTGACAGCGAACTTCGCTGAACCGGCCCTGAATCCCGATATCGATGTGATAGGCGATGAGACTCACGAGTGGACATTCTCGTTCGGGGATGACTATGGTCACTACGGTTGGCAATCACTCCTCTCTGGCTTGGGCAGCTCAGTTACCGCTACGACAATCAATCTAGACGGTAGCAACCCTGCTTCATTGACGTTCAGGATTCCAGTCTCAAGCTCAACCAATTCTGGAATTATCGCAGTATCTCCCGACTCCGATGGATTTGAGTCACCTGTGACTGTCTCAGTAGGAAGCGCGTCTCAGACCAGCAATAATGCAAATCTTCCGTTCTACAATGTGCTGGATAGCCAGCAATTGCTTGCAATCAACTCTCTACCTTCATCCCATACCGATCCCGATACAGGTAGAATGTGGAAGGAAGTCTCGCTATCGATAGACTCGAACTCTGCCCAAACAGTTACTCTGACTCGAATGGGAATAGGTTATCTGATGTTCGAAAACGTCACTGGAATCTCTTCATCGGTCTCTACTTACCATGCCTCTCAGACTCAAGATGACCCTCCGCCGGAGGAGATTTCGATTCCAGTCAATGTTTCTGCTGAGATGGGGGCGATTTCAATCGATGGAGACATCCAATTCGATTACATCATGACGAACAGGAACTTCCAAGTTCCGAATACTCTCTATCCAGACAGGCAACTTGTCGAGATAGTAACCGAGCATCACCATCTGTTCGACAACTCCGAGATTGAGAAGATTACTCTCCGAGGTACTGCTTCTGATGGAGTGGTTCTTGAGTTCGATGTCACAAAGGATCCTGTCTACGGGTGGGATGTTCCTGCAGGAGCATCTCCGACATTCGGACAATCCTCAGGAGTATCATCAGCCGATCTAGATGAGCAGTCCAGTTACATTGACAATGTAGTCCATACTGATGGCTGGGACGACATCTCTGTACACTGGATGTTCGAGGTCAGTTGGGGATGGGACGACGTAGACAGTATACGATGGGTCGCTCGTGCTATCGACTCGACTGGCGAGTCCGTGTGGCCAGCAGTATCGTTCAGCGGTCAGTCTGGATCCAAGGCGGTCGAAAACGACATCCAGGTAGATTATTTCGAGGTCAGAGATATGTCCGGAAGGCTTCTTTCCAATCAATTCTCACCGTTCTATCCTTTCCCGGTGATGTATGGTTCTGACTTGAATATCTCCGGCACGGTTCG
>CEUZ01069880.1_pt1 | contig 34238 bp, 31 predicted proteins | sample 361511 | NCBI WGS metagenome assembly CEUZ01 (sample SAMEA2622822, study PRJEB7988) | marine metagenome | biome: marine biome (ENVO:00000447); feature: surface water layer (ENVO:00002042); material: "saline water (ENVO:00002010), including plankton (ENVO:xxxxxxxx)" | depth 5 m | reverse complement strand
TAAAATTATTGAAGGAATGCGATATAATACTAGTGTTGTAGATGTTGCAAGTGTTGCAACTAGTAGTTGGGAAGGACTCCAAACTTTGCACCTAGATCATATGTTTGGTTTATTATTTAGTCCTGGTGTTGGTCTTTTCATTTATGTTCCAATATTACTCACAGTTTTTTTTACATTTAGAGATTTTTTCAAAAGAGAGAAAAAATTAACTATATTATGTCTAGCTACTCCTGCATTGTTTATTGTACATTTCTCGGGTTTTACTTATTGGGAGGGTTTTACAGCATGGTCTCCAAAATATCTTTATGCTATAATTCCATTTTTATTACTACCATTAGGTGCAAGCATTGAAAAGAGAGGAAAAAAAATATTGCCAATAATTTGTATACTTGGTGGTATTGGATTCTTTTTTAATTTTGTATCTATAATACAGGATATAGGATGGTTTGTTTGGGGTCAGCCCGGTGGATTTACTGGATTAATGAGTTTGGCACAAGGTCGCTCATGTAGTTTATACATATGTCAGGAAGTCACATGGACATTTCAATTTAGTCCATTATTTACTTCCATTAGTTTAGCTCTAAGTAATTTACAGCATGATCTATTTCTTTTGAAAGTATTGGGCTTACAATATTATTTACCATTACTAATTTCTATTCTATCAATTCAATTTTATATACTATACAGAATCGTAAGATCTCATGTCACTTCTATAACTCAAAAGCAAAAAAATTCTTAAAAAATATTTTTAATTTTTTTTAACTAAACTCTCAAATTTCTTGAGAAGTGAATCAGCTAATATATCCCAATCATGATTTTTAATCACATAATCTAATCCTTTGTTACCTAATTCATCTAATTTCTCTGTATTAAATAATAATTTAGTTAGATTTTCTACGAATAAGTCACAAGGAGAATAAACTATGCCAAAATTTTCTTCTGGTACCAAATCCATAGTACCTTTTAATGGAGTTGATAATACAGGTTTGCCGCATGCTAAATATTCAAAAATTTTAATTGGAATAATTCTATCTGTTATTTTATTTATTTCAAATGAATTTATACAAATATCAGCTAAGGAGATAAATTTTGGTATTTCATGCTGAGGTTTAAAATTAGTTAATATCACGCTTGATGCCAATTTTTTTTTATTGACTAATGATTTAATTTTTTTAAAACTCTCTCCTCCGCCAATGATTAAAAATTTAATATTTTTTATTTTATTTTTTATAGTTTCAAAATTTTGTATTATATTTTCTAATCCAGAAAATTCATAAATTGTACCCACAAATAAGATTACTTTATCATTATCATTAATTCCCAAACTGTGTGCTAATTTCTGATCTTTTTTCATTGGTTTAAAGACCTGAGGATCGAATCCCAAAGGAAAGTATTCAACATTATCCTTGTTGGCACCTAATTCAATTGCATAATTCATAAGCTGAGGAGCACTACATAGTACCTTTGATACATTACTAGTTACAAATTTTTCATATTTTTTTGTTAATTGTTTTAAAAATGGTATTTTAACGAATTCATGGATAACATCTAGTTGTCTTAGTATTATAGGTATATTGAATTCCTTTGCAACTTTCACAGACTGTCTACCATTTGTAGCAACACCATACAACCAAATTATATCAATTTTATTTTCTTCAACAACTTTTTTTATAATTTTTTGACATGAAAAAAAATAAGTAGCTCTATTAAGCCCTTTAATTAGTAAAGATGGAAGTCTGATAAGAGTAATTGATGCATCTTTGTATACTCTATTAAAATTGGTTATAGTTGTAGTATGAAATCCATCATTTAGATTCTTAGTATCAGGTTCTCTACAATCAATTGCAAAAACTTTGTGACCTTTCATCGAAAATAATTCTGCTAAATGATGAGGCTCGTAAATTACTTTTTTTAACCAGTCAATTTCATGTATGATTAGAATATTCATTTTATCTCTTAAGATACTCTTGTTTTAATTTCATATATTACTGCATTAACTAAATTTCGTATTTTTTTGTCAATTAAATAAGTTATAATAAAATACAGACCAATACTAAGTGAAGCAAACATTATGATATTTGGTATCAATGAAAAAATATTATCGGAGTATACCAAAAATTGTTCTGTTAAATAATATGTAAAACCGAATATTACCATAGCAACTAATGCAAATTTTACAATTCTTGCTATCTCCACCTTTAAAATCATATTTTTTTGAACATAATAGTATAGTAGACATACAAGTGGAATTTGTGTGATTAGGGCAATACTAGCCCAAAATAATAATAAATCTAAATTAGAACTTTCAAAACCTACAAGAATTGCTAGACCCACAGTTAGTATAGTAATGTAAATACATGTTTGAATAAGCCTAATTGTCTGTGGAAAAAATAATTTACTTTTTATATAATCCTTAAAAGTTGAATTTTCATATTTGTCTACTTTCTCAACTCCTGCTAAATTTAGTAGAAACACATTTGTCAGAACACTAAGAAAAACCTCAAATGACATTATTATAGCAATTGGAAATGCAATTTCATAAATTGGATTTAATGCGTATAAACCAGGTTTTGCAAAAGTAATTACTAATGAAACTAAAACTATTCCAAAATAAAATAAAAGTGTTAAATTCTCACTAAGAAATTCCTTAGATTTTTCTTCAAGTAGTTTTGGATATACAGCTCTTGAAATCAATGCTGTGTGAGAAATTATTCCAGGTAGTATCATAGCTGCTGTCCAAAATGCGAGACCGATTACTGAGCCAGTAATAATTGTAAAAATAGATATGTCAAGTCCAGCAACTAAAACTGCAATTCCAGGATATAGTGGTATCCAAGAAAACCTAATCCATTTTTTTAAAGTTTGTTTATTAAATTGATTTCTAACTTTTTCTTTTGCATAATAAAATAAAATTATAATACTAACTATGTTTGCCAGAAAAACCGAGATAATTATTCCAGTAACACCAAAATTTAGATAATAGATAAAAAATAATGCTAAAGGAATTGATGACAATCCATATGCTAATGTACCATAAGTTATTGTGTGAGGCTTCCAACCAAGATTCATTGCAGTTAAAACTCCGTTAATAAAAATAGTAGGTACCAAAATTGCTGCAAATAATAAACTGTTTTGTTCTACACTTGTATAATAGCTCATAAAGTAAGAAATGACAAGATAGACAGAAATTGCGCCAGTTGATATAACTAAACTTGACAATATGGCAGTTTTCCCAGATTTAATATTCCTTGCAGTGTCTCTTGTAGACCAAAAAGAAACTATAGGACCAATTAGGGTAACATAGGTAATTAGAGCTAAAATCAATCCCCATGTTCCATATTCCTCAGGAGTTACAGTTCTAGTAATTATTAGTGCAAAGACTAATCCAGTGAAAACCGAAATTATTCCACCTGTAAGGGAAATTAATCCTGTATATGTAACCCTGATTTCAGACAAATTTGAAAATTAGACATTAATCTAGAATATGAACATTCTTTTCAATTTATTAGAATCAATTAGTAATAAAATTCAAATAATAGATTTTGCCTTAGATTATCATAAGATAATAGTATCAAAATTCTTTCTATTGAATTACTTTTTTTGATTATTTATAGCAAATTGAAATAAATTTTCGTAATCAATTATTTTATTTTCAAAAAGAAATTTGTCTTTAGCAAGTTGTTTTGCATTTTTAGAATATTCTTCAAGTTTTTCATCACTTTGAAGAATTTTTACTAATCCAGTATATACTGATTCAAATGTAGCATCTACAACTACACCTGCATCATAATCTTCAATTTCAGGAAAATCACAATTTTTAGTAATTAAAACTGGATTTCCCATAAAAAGAGCTTCTTCAACTGCAACTGGGTGTATGTCGCTATATGATGTTAAAGCAAAGATCTTAGCATGTTGTAACAGTTGTGCCTTTTCTGAACCATACACAGAACCAATGAATTTTACAGAATTTACAATTTTTAATTTCTTTGCAATTTGAATTAATTCATTTTTATAATTATCAGTTGCTGGACCGGCAATTATAATATTAAGATTTTTTGGTCTATATTTTGCAAATGCTTGAAAGAGTAATTCAATTCCCTTTTTCTTTACAACTCTACCTAAAAATAAAATATAGGGAAAATTTTCTTTATCTATTCCAAACTTAGAAAAAATATCTGTACTTTCAGTAATTTCAAGATCTTCAGGCTTAACACCTAAATCAATTCTAAAAATTTTGTTAGGTTCTGCTCCGAATGATAAAAATTCTTTATATTCAGAATTTCCTAAAGAGTGTAAAGCAGATGCATGATTAATCATTTTTTTCGTGTATAATTTATCTAAGAATTTTTTTGGTTTTTTCATGTATTTAGTTCTGGCAACAGAATCTAAAGTACCATGAGCCGTAAATACAAATGGAACATTATGTTTTACTGCAGATTTGTAAAAAGTTATTGCTAAATGGTGATACCAATTACGAATATGAATTACATCAAAATCTTTTACTATATGATTAGATATTTTACTAGCATTAGGACAATACCATCCTAAAGATGGCATAGTTGAATGTAAAATATAGACAGGAATTCCAAAAATATCTATAGGTGTTTTTTCATCAATATTCAAAAAAAGTTCATTCTTTAATCGTTTTTGTTCTATAATGTAATTAGATTGATCAGTTGCAACTGTAGCTACAGTATGACCACGTTTTTGTAATTCTTTTAAACCTGATAATTCGTCACTAAGCTTTTCACCAATAGTATTAAATGAAAAATTAACGTTTAAAATTTTCATATAACTGAAAAGTTTTTTTCATATAATAAATTATGTTACTGGGAATTTTTAAGTAGTAATTTAACCTTATTTGCAGTATCAACACATGTTGGAATTTTTCCAGAAAACACAGTGATTATTTTATCATTAATTTTTTCAATTATAGTTGGTCGCTCGTCAGATGAATCTACATTAGGCAAAACTGTTTTTATTGTAAATGACGAGCCAACATACTTTGCTTTCGAAATATCTGGAAAAAAATTAGCAGCCGATTTTAAAAATAATTCTTTATTTGTTAAGATTGGATTTTTTATTATTCCCTTATCTAGTAATGGTAAAAATTTTGGATTAAATTTAGGTAACTTTCCGATATATGTCTCATGAACCGTATTAATCACATCTCCTATGATGAAAATATTCTTTTCACCAATTGGATCTATTGACATAAATGGTCCATCCATTATTAGTACACTTTTATTTTTAAATTCATTAGGTAATTCAACAAAAATTTTTTCACATATTTCAAATTGAAAATCTCGTTGTTTCTCAGGAAATTTATCTAATAATGAGTTAGTATTTGCATATGTGCAAATTATCACAAAATCAAACTTATCAAAAATGTCATCATTAACTTGATTATTTAGCTTTACATTGACACCCAAACTCTTGAGTTTTTGCCAACATATTTGTTTTAATTTTTCATAATCATAAAGAGTTTCTTTTACTTTAAGACAAAGCTGTATTGAATTTTCATCAACAACTTCCAAAATACTTTTTTTATATTCAAGAGAGTTACGATTACAAAAATCAATATATTCATCAGCACTAACTAAACTATCATTTTTAGAAACACAGTAAAAATTCTCGGTTTCATTCATCTGTGCATCAGAAAATTCACCAATAAAGCTTGATTCACAACTAAGTAATTCCTGAACTGTTTCATCACTGCGTGGATAATGATATCCTCTGTGTATTCTACATTGGTGTGTGTCTGATGCAGATTTTAAAATATCATCATTTTTTTCAAAAATAGTAATTTGATGGTCAGGTGCAAGTTTTATGGCACAAGTAATTCCAAAAATTCCTCCACCAATAATTGCAATTTTCATTATTTCTATTCAAAATTTTGAATAACAGAAACTGTATAAACAGCTTTCTCAGTATTAGTATAATTTTTCTTTTTTATGCCCATATTTTTTAGAAATTTTTTACATTCTATTGGTAAAGGAAAGACTCTTGATGAAAAATATTTTTTAAAAATTTTATCTCTTTTTGAAAATTTTAATAAAATATCATCTTCCCATTTGTACAAATTTTTATTTGATTTTATTATTATTTCTCTTTGTTTATGATAAGATACACGATTAATGTCAATTACACAGTTAATACTTTTTTGAAATTTTACCTGTAGTAATAGAATATCACAATTAGTGACACACCCAATCTTGCTTTTTATTAATAATTTTTTTGGTTTATCAAAAAATTCTTGTAGAATTATTATATAATGAGAAAGAAGATCTAAAGATATTTTTTCTTTAAAAGGTCCAAATCTATGCCAACCAAGATATATAGAATCTATTTTCTCTTTTTTCAAAAGTTTCTTTAATTTAATTAATACAGGATGATAGAGGAATATATGGCCAACAAAAATTTCTAGATTATTTTTTTTTGCTATACTTAGTAATTTTTCGCCCTGCTTTTTAGTAGATGAGATTGGTTTTTCAATAAAGACATGTTTTTTTGCTTTTAATGATTTTAATGCATATTCAAAATGAGTATCAATTGGTGAGGCAATTACAATACCATCAATGGTTGAATCATTCAAAATTTCTTGGAAGTTTTTACAATGTTTAATTTTTGGGAAGTTTTTATGAAGCCATCTTATATTTGATGTATTTCCTTGTGAATAGCAAAATTTTATGTTAGAAATTTTTGAAAACTCATACACAAGTTTCTTTCCCCAATACCCTATTCCTATAATTGCAATATTTTTCATGCAAAATATTTTTAGTATTGAATTTATAAATTAAAAGATTGATTTGGGTTTTTTCATTTAGGAAATAAAATAATTTTTAAATAAATATGAAGAAACTCTAATCTCATTGAAAAATCTAACCCATAAAAAATACAATATTTATGAATATGAAGTAATATTATTAATCAAGAGCTAAAGGAGAAAGAATTAGGTATCAGAATTGATAAAAATTATTGTTGTTCATCATACTTTGCCTGATGTTAGAGGATGGACAACAGTACTTTTCAACAATATAATGCCCATAATACGAAAAAAAATAGAAATTGAACTTGTATGGGTAATTCATTCAAATACAAAAATTTCAGAATACAAATGTGGTATAAATGAAAGAATTATCAAAATGAATGATTATTCTAACGCTTTCGAAATTCTTGAGAAAGAAAAACCAGATTTAATTTATATTATTCCAGGAATCAATACGCCAGATTATGCATTTTCGATAGCAGCTAAATCATTGAAAATATTTAGAATTGGAGGTGAGATGGGAAATCTACTTTTTACTAAAAGAAGTAAAATGGGTAGTTTAGCACAAATGAAAACTAATAGAAAAGATAGAAGTTCTCAACTTCAAAATTTTTTGAGTCTGAACAAATTTCTTGTAAATACACAAAGAAAAGCAGGATGGAACTACTTCAAAATTTTTCGCGATTTTTGTTCAATATTTCCAATGTATTTTGGATCTGGAGCAGAATATTCACCAAAGTTTGAATTAGATCTGCATTTTATAGAAAGTGAAAAGACATTAAAAACAATTACAAATTTAGGTTTTGAAAAATCAAAATTTGCTGTCACTGGAAATCCATCACTTGATGAAATATTTCATTTATTAAAAACATCTAAAAAAAATAACGTACAAAAAAATAAAAAAAATATTTTAATACTAACTACAATAATATACGCAGGTTCTAGAAAGAAAACATTATCTCAAAGGAAATTATTCATAGAAGGAATAACAAAAGTAATTCCAAAAGATGAGTTTAATGTTGTAATAAAAATTCATCCAGTGCATGAGCATGTGGATGATTATACAAATATTCTTGGATCAGTAAATTCATCAATTGATATAATACAAAATGCAAATTTAACTGAGCTTGTGTTAAATGCAGATATTATCATAGCACCAGTTACTGGAACTAGTGTAATAACGGCACTTGTAGCAAGAAAACCTATAATTATTTGGAATGTATTTAACGTCAAAAGTGATGTTTTGATAGATAATGGATTAGCACTACAATGTAAAGATCAGAAAATGATGTTGGAGCAAATTAGAAAAGCAGAAACATGGATTCCAAAAGAAGAAAAAACTGAACAATTTATTAAAGAATTTTTTTATTCGTCAGATGGAAAAGCGTCAGAAAGAATTGCAGATAGTATTTTAGACTTTCTTAAACAACACAAATCACATCTTTTTTAATGGAATGGTTTTTTTAGAGATTTTAAGGTAATAAGACATTGAACGATAGTAAAAAATTGGATGACTGGAAAATTCCACTATACAAGATTTACACTGATGATGAAGATGTAGATGTAATAACTAGAATAATTAAGCGTGGTTCTAAATGGGCTATTGGTCCTGAGATAGAAGAATTTGAAAATGCTTTGAAAAAAATTATTGATGTAGACTATTGTTTAACTTTAAATTCTGGAACATCAGCTTTGCATTCCACATTATTAGCATATAATATTAATCAAAAAAATGACGTGATAGTACCGTCATTCACTTTTGTATCAACTGCAAATTCTGTTATCAATGTTAATGCAAATCCAATATTTGCTGATATTGAGGAAACCACACTAGGGTTAGACCCAGATCTGTTAAGTGAACATATAACTGAAAAAACAAAAGCAGTGATTCCAGTAGATTATGGTGGTCTGTCCTGTAAAATTTTTGATATCATAGAAAAATCAAAAGATAATAATTTATTCGTTATAGAAGATGCCGCAGAATCAATAGGCTCAAAAATAAATAATAAACAAGTAGGTTCTCAATCAGATACTTCTATTTTTAGCTTTTGTGGTAACAAAGTTTTAACAACTGGGGAAGGAGGTGCAATAGCTACAAATGATAAAAAAATATTTGAGAAAATTAAATTAATAAGATCACATGGAAGACTTGATCAAATAAATTATTTTGAAAATACTTCTAACTCAGAATATGTTGGGACAGGTTATAATTGGAGAATGTCCACAATTACAGCAGTTCTAGGATTATCCCAACTAAGAAAACTAGAAAAATTAATCATGAGGAGAAGAAACAATGCAGAATATATTTCATCACGGCTTTCAAAATTTTCTGAGATAATTACTCCCAAAGAACCTCCAGGGTATGAACATACTTACCAAATGTATACAATTAGATTGCCAAATAAACAAATTCGTGATAAATTTCATGATTATTTAATTAAAAAAAGAATATTTTCAAAAGTCTATTTTGAACCAATTCATAAAATGGAATTTTATAAGACAAAAAGTTCGCAAAAATTACCAATTACTGAAAAAATTTCTGAACAGGTTTTGACCTTACCTATGTATCCAAATATGGAAAATGAAGAAAAAAAATATCTTATTGATTCAATTTCAGAATTTTTTGAAATGAATTCATAATAAGGCTTTTACAATAACTAGATAATTTATTGTGTATGACAACAAAAAATCATTGTAGACCAGTGGAAAAAAAAGACTTAAAAAAATTAAAAGAGTTCTACAATAAAGCATATAGTAAAAAGCATATTTTACATAATTCTATACATACAAAATGGCAGTTTCTTGATAATCCATTTAATCCATGTAAAAATCACACTATAATAATACTAGAAGAAAATAATAAAATAGTTTCTCATTTAGGTTTCATACCAGTAAATTTAAAATTTTTTAATTCAATAAAAATGGGAATATGGCACATTTCATTTTTTACCTTAAAGAAATTTCGTGGAAAAGGTTTAGGATTAAAATTAATTCAATTAAGTAATAATTCATATGATTTTGCAATGGTATTAAGTGGGTCAGAAGGTACAGAAGATATCTATCGCCATATTGGTGGAAAAACATTAACTAATTTAAAACGTCACATAAAAATTTTAGAAAAAGAAAAAATAGAAAAGTTTCTACAAAAGAAAATATCAGTTAATGATAAAATATTTGAAACTAAAGAAAAAATTACTCTAAAAAGAATTAAAACATTAAATTCTAAATATGAAAAATTTTGGAATCAAGTAAGAAAAAGATACCCCATAACAATTGAAAGAACAAGAAAATTTTTGACTTGGAGATTTTTAAAACATCCATTGATAGATTACCACTTTTTACTTTTAGAAAATAAAGGAAATATACTTGGATTCACTGTAATTAGATTTGAAAATAAAAACAAGAAGGTAAAGGCAGCTAGAATAGTAGACATGATAGTAAAAAAAGAATTTGAAAATGAACTTATTTCTTCAATAATAGATTATTGTAAAAACAAATGCTATTTTATAGATTTTTTTTGTACAGGTAATTTCTATGAAACAGAATTAAAGAAATTAGGATTCTTTAATAATAATCACAAAAAATTAAAAATTCCATCTGTTTTTAATCCAATTAGTACTAAAAGACGACCAGAAATTAATTTTCTTTATGCAGATTTGCTGAATAATACCAAAAAAAATATTCTTGATCAGGAAAATAATTGGTATTTTGTTAAATCTGATTCAGATCAAGATAGAGCATATTAACATCAAATTATTATTGATCCAAAAATTATCAGAATTGTTTGAATAAAGCTAAAATTATCATGTATCATTATGTTAGACCTTTAAAAAATAGTGAATACCCAGAAATTAAAGGACTTGAAGTTGGGCAATTTCAAAATCAGATAGAATTTTTTCGTAAAAATTTTCATTTTGGAGATGTTAATATTTTATTTGATTCAATAGAATCTAGTAGCATTGAAAATAATGATCTTGTATTTTTAACATTTGATGATGGACTAAAAGATCATTATAATCATGTTTTTCCAATACTAAAAAAAGAAAAAATTCAAGGCTTATTTTTTCCTCCTGCAAAACCAATTGAAGAAAATATTGTACTCGATGTTCATAAGATTCATTTTATTTTGGCCTCAGTAAAAGATAAAAAAATACTTGTAAATGATATATTTGAGAGAATTCATAAATTTAGAAAAAACTGGGAAATTGAAAAATCAGAAAAGCTTTGGAAACGATTAGCAAGTCCAAATCGATTTGATTCAGACGAAGTGATTTTTATAAAAAGAATACTTCAAAGAGAACTACCTAAGGAAGTCAGAGAGACTGTTACACAAGAATTATTTGATAAATATGTTACCACTGATGAAGCAGAATTTGCAAAAAAATTGTATTTATCATTAGAAGAAATTAAAGAAATGAGTGATGAAGGAATGTACTTTAGTTCACATAGTTATTCCCATGAATGGTTAGGATATCTTGAACCTGAAAATCTAGATGAAGAGATGAAAAAAAGTTGGAAATTTTGTAAAAAAATTAATCCAGATAGACAACAAATAATGTGTTATCCATATGGAAATTATAATACTGATGTAATTGAAAAAATTTTAGAGTATAATTTTAAAGCTGGACTAACTACAGATGTAGGTGATGCTATTTTGGATAATGAAAATGCATTTAATCTAAGAAGATATGATACAAATGATTTTCCTCAATAGCTTAATAAACCAACCATAAAAAATAATTCTATATGATTTTATCAGAAGAACAAATTGAATCTTATCATAAAAATGGATTTTTATTATTAGATAATTTTTTCTCTCAATCTGAACTAAAAAGATTTGAGGATGTATTAAAAAAAATTATAAAAATACAACTTAACAAAGCACAAGTCAAACATCCTGAACTAAACATAGATTTTGATGGAAATGAATTTGATAATGCTATAATAAAATTAGAACAGACCGATCATCAATATATTGCTGATATTTATGACACAATTTATTCTACATCAGCTTTTATATCATTAGCAGCAAAAAAAGAGATTTCAGAATGTATTAATCAAATTTTCAAAAGAGAATTAGATAATCCATTGTATTTAGATCAATCTAGGTGCAGAATAGATACACCATTTGATCCATACCTAAAAAAATGTGGTTGGCATCAAGAAGTGTTTTATTATGTCCCAAAAAGTGACTTTGTACAAACATGGTCTCCATTAATTCATGACGCAGTAAAAGAAACAGGAGCAATTGAGGTATGTGTTGGGAGTCACAAAGAAATTGCAAAACAAAGTGATAAAAATCCAGAAAATGAAAAGTATCCCTTTATTGTTAACGAATCTGAGATTAAAAAATATGATAAACAGATAATGGAACTAAAATTAGGACAATTGTTGGTTTTTAGTTCAAGATTAATTCATAAATCTGGTGACAATACTTCTAAGAAAGTACGATATTCTTTAGTAGGAATAAATCATAACATAGATAATGAAGTTTTCTCTCCACCTAGATTCATTGAAGTTGACCGAAAGGAAAAATTTGAAAAGTATTATAATTCTTCAATAAAAAATGAATGACAGACAAATGTACAAACCATGTTTTTTAATAAAAATCAATAAAGAAATTTTTTTTAAAAATAATCACGAGGAAATTTTAAATTTTGAGATAAAAAGACTGCAGAAAAAATTTAACGCTCCAGTTTGGTTATTAGACTTTAATAGAAAATTAAAAAAATCATCAAAATTATCAAAAATTACTATAGAAGACGTGACAAAAATTGAACGTGTTATTAAAAAATTACCAAAGAATCATAGTATATTCATAATTGAATCAATCAATCCCATGATGGATACAAATTTAATAAAAGAAATGAACAAATTGATTCAAAAAAGAACCAAAAATGTAGTTTCATTTGGTGCAATTCCAGGTACAGCACCCGAAATTGGATTAGCAAAAAATAATATTTTACCTTACTTGAAAAATAAAAATAAAGCAAGAAATGATGCTGAAATTATTAAATGGGATACCCAAAGAAAAGCAAATAATCAATTTAATTTAAAAAGACCAATAAGAATAAAATTATTTTTAGGACTAATAAGGAAAATCAAATTTCTTGAGAAAATTTCTATTGAAGATTTTTTGAAATTATTGAAAAAAAAAGAAAATTTCAATTATTTATTGGATTATTGTGAAGAGGTCAATACGAAAGAAATCAAACAATGTCCAAACTGTAATTCAAAAAATCAGAATCCTATATTTTTTTCATCTAGTCAACCTACTACAGGATTTCTTACTTCGAAAATTCCAATATATTATGAGTGTTTAAATTGTCACTTATCTTACTTAAGAAGACAGTGCGCACCTGAAGATTTAGGAAAATTTTATGATTCATATGAAAGACCTAAAGTCAACCAAAAAAAAATCATCGCAGATTTAGTAAATAAAAAAAATGGAAGTCATTTTAATGAGAAACTGATTGTTACAAGGATCTTGCAAGATAAAGTTAAGAATGGTTCAGAGATTGTAGATCTTGGGTGTGGATTTGGTGAATTTGCATGCCTTTTAAAAAATACTAATCCATCCTGGATTGTAAAAGCAGTTGATTTTAACTTAGAACACATAAAATCAGTTTTATATAAAAACAATGTTATACCTGTAAGTAAAAACTTTATAGAAAAATTTGATCTGAGATCCAATGCTGTAACATTACTTCATGTTATTGAACATATTCCCTTTTCTGTATTAAAAAAAATTATTTCTAATATTTCACGATCTCTAAAGTCAGGAGGAATTTTAGTGATAACAACGCCTAATTTCAATTCAGAATTAGCAAAGTTATTTGATTATCACTTAATGTTTCCACCAATTCATCAAACAATTTTTTCTGATATTTGGTTGAAGAAATTTATAGAAAAAAATTGGAGTTTTAGGTTGGTGGAAAAAAAATCAGCGTCTGTACTTTTAGAGAATTTTGATGAATGGTTTTCGTATTTCCATGATAATGCACCTGATGATGACTCACGAACCATGGCAAAAATATTTTTTAATTTAAAAGAAAATGAAGAAAAATTTGAATTATTTCATAAATATCTCAATGAAAAAGGATTAGGCTCAGAAACTATACTGGTTTTTAAAAAATATAGTGGACATTAATTTAAATTGGTATTTAAAAATGGAAATGTACTTGAAATACTGTAAAAAATGTTTAATGCCCAATACAAGACCGAATATCAAATTTAATGATGATGGTACATGTTCCGCATGTATTAATTTTGAGAAACAAAAAACAACAGATTGGGATAAACGTTGGAAGGAGCTTGAAAAGATTTGTGACAGATATAGAGGAAATACTGAAAATGATTATGATTGTGCCATTGCAGTTTCAGGTGGAAAAGATTCACACTTTCAAACATATATTATAAAAGAAAAACTCAAGATGAATCCACTTTTAATTTCTGTAGGAAATCTTGATTGGACTGAAACAGGAAGAAACAATTTAGAAAATCTTTCAGAAACTTTTGGTGTGGATATTATCATGAAGCAACCAAATAGAAAACTTGCAAAAAAAATGTTTAGAAAAGCATTTGAAAAAATAGGTTCTCCTTCATGGTACTTGGATTATCAAATGTACTCATTTCCAGTTCAAATGTGTATAAAATTAGGTATCAAACTTCTAGTTTATGGTGAAGATGTGAATTATACTTATGGTGGACAGTATGATGAAGAAACACCTTCAGCAATGCTTCAACCATTAAATGATGTATCTAAACCAATTTGGAAAGAATGGTTTGAAGATGATGAAATATCTGAAATAGACTTGCAATCTATAAAACAACCTACCATAGATGAATGTAAAAATGCTGGATTTAATCCAATTTACTTAAGTTATTTTGTTCCATGGAATTCACATCACAATTTTCAAGTGGCACAAAAATGGGGTTTCAAACATTTAGGTCATGAATATGAACGAGAAGGATTTATTGAAAATTATGATCAAATTGATTCTATTAGTTACTTGCTAAATATTCATATGAAATATCTAAAGTTTGGTCATGCTTACCCAACTGATGTTGCATCACGCTGGATTCGCTATGGAATGAAAAACAGGGAAGAAATGATTCCAATTGTAGAAAAACACGATTCAGAGCTTGATCAAGGTGTAGTTGATAAATTCTGCAAATTCGTTGGAATGTCTATTAAAGAATTTTGGGAAATTATGGATAAATGGTATAATCGTGATCTCTTTGAACAAGATCAAGATGGAGTTTGGCATCCTAAATTCAAAGTTGGAACAGGACTAGTAAACAACAATACATAATATACAAAATATTCGTAAATCATATGACAAAAAGAAAAATTACTGTCACAACTGGGGCAAGAGCTGATTATGGTCTTCTCAGACCTATTCTAAATGAAATTTCCTCTAGTAGAAATTTAGAATTGTTCTTAATTGTGACTGGCATGCATCTTTCAAAAAAACATGGATTAACAATTAATGAAATAAAAAAAGATGGATTTAAAATATCTTCATCATTTAAAATGGTACAAAAAGGAACTTCAAAACATCTGGTATCTAATACATTAGGAAAAGCAATTATAAAATTTTCAAATATTTTTAACAAGATTAAACCTGATATTAATTTGATTTTAGGTGACCGTGATGAAATGTTGGCTTCTGCCATTTCTGCATATCACATGAATATACCAAATGCTCACATACATGGAGGTGACAGATCAGGAGGACTTGATGAATATACACGACATGCAATAACAAAAATATCCAATATTCATTTTACCACATCACAACAAAGCAAAAAAAGAATTCTTAGTATGGGTGAAAATCCAAAATATGTTTTTTTTACGGGCTCACCTGCAGTAGACGAAGTAAAAAATAATAAAATAACTAATAAAAAAGCATTAGAATCAAAGTATGGTTTTGAATTCTCTGGAAAGGATATACTATTTTTGCAACACCCAGTCACAACACAAATAGAAAATACAAAAAAACAAATCATTAGTTCATTAAAGGCGATTCAAATGACAAAACAACCTACAATTGCGATAGCACCAAATTCAGATTCTGGTAATAATATTATTTTCAAACACTTGGAAGAATTTTCTAAATCATATGCATCATTAAGATTGTTTAAGTCACTTCCTAGAAGTGACTATCTAGGTATGTTAAAGAATTGTAAAGTACTTGTTGGAAATTCAAGTAGTGGTATTATTGAAGCTGGTTATTTCAAAATTCCTGTTGTTAATATTGGAATAAGACAAAAAAATAGGGAAAAAGGTTCAAACGTACTTACTACAGAAAACACTTCTGTTTCCTCAATACATAAGAAGCTTGTAAAAGCCTTAAAAATAAAAAATCATATGCTTTCCACCACATCGATTTATGGCAATGGAAATGCCGCAAAAAAAATCACAAAGCATCTTGAAACAATTAAACTCAATTGTATGTTGATTGAAAAGCAAATTTCATACTAATTCACATATCTTCTTTGTTTGCTACTGGATTTCCTTTGTAAATATCTAATATAGTCTCTTTAAACAACTGAAACAAGAAATAATGAGAGAGCGCTCCTAATTCTTGTGTTGATGTTGGGGGTTCATGTAAATTGATTTTCTTAATTTGAATTATTGGACCAGTATCATAGTTTTCATCCATATAGTGAACAGTGACGCCCCATTGCATTTCTTTGTTTTTAATGGCATCATCTAGCTCTGTTGGACCCTTGTACATGGGTAATAATCCTGGATGATAATTTACAAATCCTTTTTTTGGTGTTGATAATAATGGTTCGTTAATTTTTCTAGGATAGCAATATGATACGCCAAGATCAAAATATGTGGTTGGTGGACTGTCATCTATAGTAAAAATTTGGTGTTCTATATTTAACGAATTCAAAAATTTTGTAATTTTTGATATATGGCGCTTTTTTGTATATACTCTAATCATACTGTGTTTAGTTGAGTATGAAACATAATTAAAAATTATATGGTTAAAGTTTACCTGAAAATTGTTTGAAAGCGCTAATTGTGGGATATGGTTCTATTGGAAAAAGACACATTCAAAATCTATCAAATTATTCAGATATAGAAATAATTGTATGCACTAAAAGAAAACAAGATATTTTTTTAAAAAAAAATAAATGCAAAGTGATTAAATCATTAAAAAAATCTATCAGTGAAAATCCTGATTTTGCAATAATTTCAAATGTGACTAGTTTACATATTGAAACAGCTATAGAACTTGCTAATGCAGGAATCCATTTTTTAATAGAAAAACCATTAAGTCATAATCAAAATGGTGTCAAGAAATTACTAAATGTAATAAAAACTAAAAAATTGATAACTCTAATTGGATGTCATTTACGATTCCATCCATGTATAATAAAAATCAAAGAAATAATTGAAAAGAAAAAAATTGGAAAAGTGTTAGCTGTTCAAGCTCAAAACAGTTCATATCTACCTGATTGGCATCCATATGAGAATTATAAAGAAAGTTATGCCGCAAAAAAAGAACTTGGTGGTGGAGTTGTACTTACGTCTATACATGAACTAGATTATCTATATTGGTTATTTGGTAAAATTAATGATGTATTTTCAATTTCAGATAAATCTGGTGATTTAGAATTATCATGTGATGATATGTCATCAAGTCTGTTAAAATTTAAGGCAGGAATTGTAGGTGAAGTTCATCTTGACTTTTTTCAAAAAACTATAATTCGACAGTGCAACATAATAGGAACTAAAGGAATAATTTCTTGTAATATCAATTTGAATAGAATTAAACTTTATAATCCAATTACTAAAAAATGGAGTGTGCAATTAGAATTAAAAAATTATGATATAAATGAAGTATACAAGAGAGAATTGGACCATTTTATAAAATGTGTAAAGAACAATAAAAAATCAATTAATGATGTTGGTGAAGGTATTAATGTTTTAAAAATTGCATTATCAATAATCAAATCATCGAAAATAAAAAAAATGGTACATGTAAAATGAAAAAAAATATCATTGATAAATTCAAACTTGATAAAAAAGTAGTAATTCTAACCGGCTCCGCTGGAAGAATTGGTCAGAGATTTGCACATATTTTAAGTGATGCAGGTGCAAATGTGGTTTTAGTTGACATAGAAGAAAAATCTAATAAAAAACTAGAGAATGAATTGAAAACCAAATACCACACAAAACCATCTTCATTCAAAATAGACATTACAAAAAAACATGATATCATCAAATTGAAGAAACTAATTCTTAAAAAATACAAGAAAGTTGATATTTTAGTTAATAACGCTCATTCAATTCCTAGAATTCATCCTAAAAGAGATGTGCCATTTGAGAATTATCCGATAGAACTTTGGGATGAAACAATTTCGTCAAATTTACGAGGTGTTTTCTTGTGTTCCCAAGAATTTGGTAAAACAATGCTAAAACAAAAAAAAGGCGTTATAATTAATATTTCTTCAATTTATGGATTAGTTGGTCCTGATCAAAGAATCTATGGTAAAAGTAGATTAAATTCTCCAGCGTTTTATTCAGCAACAAAAGGTGCGTTAGTAAATTTAACACGATACCTTGCTGCATATTGGCACCAAAAAAATATCAGAGTGAACACATTAACCTTGGGTGGAGTTTTTGATTCAAAGTTACATAAGGACAAGAATTTTGTAAAAAATTATTCAAACAAAACAATGATGGGTCGTATGGGTAAAAAAGAAGACTTTGATGGTGCATTATTATTTTTAGCATCTGATGCATCAGGATATGTTACTGGAACTAATATTGTGGTTGATGGTGGTTGGACTGCTTGGTAAATATTAAAACTCAGATTTTAATTTGTTTTTTGGCGATTTGATTTGCAATCTGAAACTCAAATTCAGTGTCAATCATAAGACCAGTTTCTGGTAATATCTCAAAAGGTAAGATTTTTGGCATGTAAATTTTCTTATATTTCAAAAATTGTTTTACATTAAACGTATGAAGCCCAGTTAATTGATATACTATAGGTGCCTTTTGCCGACTTTCTATTCTACTCTTAGATTTTTTAGAAAATTTGAGATATCCACTTGCTTTTTTCTCCATCATATTGAAGTAAGGGTTAAGATGAGTGCTATATCCAGCAACCACAATATCACATCTTTTTTTGTTAAGTAGATTTATTGATGCTTTGATGTCTGAATTTTGAATAAATGGTGCTGTACAATCTCTACTAACAACTATATCAAATTCATATTTTAATAATTTTAGTTTTTTAATTACATCTAATAAAACATCATCCATACTAGCATTATCAGTTGCCAATTTTTTGGGACGATAAAATGGAACAGTTGCACCATATTTCTTAGCAATACTAGCTATTTTTTTATTTTCTGTGGAAACAATGACATCACAAAATAATTTCGATTTAATTGCAGATTCAATTGTATATGCAATAAGAGGTTTTTTCCCAAGTAATCTAATATTTTTTTTAGGTACTCCTTTAGAACCACCCCTTGCTGCAATTATACAAATAGGTTTCATAATTTTTTTACATCTCACTAATTATTTTTATTTATTTTTTTAATTTCTGCTATAAGTATTTTTAATTCAGAAAAATCAAAGCTAACATTATTATCAAAATAATCTTTTGTTTTATCTTCAGTTACATGAACTTCTATTATATCTACACCTGAAATTGTAGCAGTTATGGGTGCTGTAATGTCAGGACAATGATTAGAATATCCATGGAATTTAGAAATTTCTTTAAAATTTATTTCATCTAGAGTACAAGGATATTTTGGGACACAGTAAAGCCATTTAATGTTAGAATCATGATAATATTTACAAGATTCGGGTGATTTTTCACTACTTACAAAAATTTCTTTGCCGGTGTCAATTATTGTTTCTATTAATGGTGTTTTTTGGTCACTTAATAACGCCCTTCCATCTATTTCACGAATTTTAAATCTATTGACGAATGGATTCAAAAATGAGACAGCCTCAGGATACATTGGAGTACAAAACCATTCTATTCCAACATCATTAGCAATTTCATCAATTCTTTGAACATTTTTTTCTGTAATAGCAGATTTCATTAGACGGTCTAGATGTGTATGATTACCTAATGTATCTTCATTAAATGCTTGGAATTTTACAGCATTAAATCCTAAGGTTTTTGCATTGGACATCATTTTTTTTGCCAAGTCAAAATCTCCATCCCAATTTACACCAAGTTCTGCAATGAGAAAAACCATAACTTGTGAATTAATTAATAATATAATAATGATAATACTAAATGTTGATAGTAATAAAGTACAATTAAAACAAAATCAAGGAAAATAATTAGTCCTTAGATTCATGGATTTTATATAAAACGGTGTCTGTTTTATCAGATTGAAATAAGAGTTCAAAATTTGCTGGAATTCTAGGATCATTAGGGTGTAACAGAATTTCTAATTGTTTTGTTGCATCTACATTTATGTGCAAGTTATGTTGCAAATTTGGATCCTGAAAATATGGTTCATAAATTAAATAATTTGGGAATGTATCATATCTATCCAAACGATCCGGAGGAAAGCTGTGTATATTAGATGTTAAAATTTGAAAATCACCCCAATTTTTTTTAGAAATATAATCCAGGATTGTGTCATCAGAATTACCTTCAGAAAATTCCGCATAAATAAAATTACTATTGGAATAGAATGAATAATTTGGTACATTTGCCATTACATAACTTTCCTCAATGTTGGATTGCGCTTTCAAAATTTCAGAGATTAAAATAACATCATATGCATATTGATCCGAAATTGATCTACTTTGAAAAATATTTGCAAACTCATTTTCTAAAGTAGAAAGTTGGTTTCCATAGAAAGATGCATCAATGATTTTGTAAGTTGTACCTGAATTAAGCAATAAAATGAAAATAATAATACTAATAGAAAAAATATTCAGTTTTTGATGTTTATTAAAAATAATTTTTGTAGATGAATTTTGTTTAAAAAGATCTGCTCTAGATAATACATACAAAATAAAAATTACACATATTATCATTATTGGTAGCCACATGGGTAAAAGATGATATGAACGATAAACTGGAATAATTGAAATTAAAGGAAAATAAATTATGGGTAAAAATAATAATGGTAAAAAATTTTTTGGGAGAATTTTTTTATTATACAGTATATATCCTAATCCACCAAGAAACAACAATAATCCCAAAATAGGAATTGCATATATTATTGAAAGATTATCAAAAGTACCAAATCCTAAATTAAATAAACTATCAAAATTGTGAATGAATAAATTATAAAAATAATTCTCTAAAAATAAATTAAAATCAAGTGTAATTATTGAATAGAGATTGGTGTAGTCCAGAGAATAAATTTTCTCATGCCAATCAGGATTTTGGATTGCATAGGTGCCTCCAATATAATAATTAGGCATCGTATCCAAAATTACACCATGTGTTGAATAATTATAGAAAATTTGTGGACTAAACGCTAGAATAAAGAAAAATCCCACGGTTATCACATTTAAAGAATTTTTTAAGATTTTCTTATTTCTTAAAAAAATAAAAAGTAAAAGTGGTAATAAAACAAAAATTGCCTGTAAACGGAATATGGCTGTTATTCCCAATAAAGTGCCTACAATACAGTAATCAAAAAATTTTAGTTCTTTTTTTGTAATAAAATATAATGAAATAAAGATCAGGAGAATAGGAAGAAGTTCATTTAGTGCTTGAACTGATACATAATGTAAAACTGGATTAAATGCTACAAATAGCTGGGTTAAGATCGCAACTCTATAGTTAAAAATATTTCTTGTTATAAAAAATGATAATAAAACAACTCCACTTCCACTTAGAACAGCAATAATTTTCATAGTAGAGAATGAATCATGAAAAATAGAATCTAAAAATGCAAATAGAATAGAGCCACCAATTTGACCATTAACGATTATGACATCTTCACCATTACCTTCCAAAATTGATTTGCCAAAATTCAAATAATAAATTCCATCAGTTTCTGTCCATATTGGATGATGAAAAAATGCAATGTAAAACATGGAAATGAAAAAACCTAAAGTTATTAGAAAATGGAAATTATTTTTGAAAAAATGGTTAATTTTAGAATATTTAGGGCTAACTTTATCAATATTTTTCATAAGTGTATGATGAAAGTGAGTTAAGATATAAAACATAAAGATAGCTATTGAAAGATCGTATTAGTATGAAAGTAGTTATTTTAGCAGGAGGTTACGGAACAAGAATTAATGAAGAAACAAGTCTTAGGCCAAAGCCATTAATAAAAATTGGAGAAAAACCAATAATTTGGCACATAATGAAACATTATTCTAATTATGGGATTAATGAATTCATAATATGTTGCGGATACAAAGGTGAAATGATTCAAGAATATTTTAAAGAAAATAATGAAAAATGGGATGTAAAAACAATAGATACTGGGTTAGAAACTATGACTGGTGGTAGATTAAAAAAAATTCAAAAGTATGTTAATGATGAAACATTTTGTGTCACTTATGGTGATGATTTAAAAAATATCAATATTGATGAATTAATTGAATTTCACAGTAAGTCAGAAAAGAGTGTTACTTTAAGTGCTTTCCAACCTAGAGGTAGATTTGGATTGTTGGAATTACATAATGATGATGTTTTAAAAATATCTGAGAAACTCCCTGGAGATGGATATTGGTATAATGGAGGATATTATGTTGTTGAACCAAATTTTTTTGAATATTTAGAAAATGAATCAACAATTTTGGAAGAATCTTTAAATAAATTAGCAATAGAAAACCAAGTTTCTGCCTACAAGTATAACGGTCCTTATCAACCAATGGACACGTTAGAAGATAAAAAGAAACTTGAAAAAATGTGGAATGAAGGTAACGCATATTGGAAAAGTTAAAAATTAATCACTTAAAATTTCATCAAGCAAATTTGGTAGAGAGTTTAAATTAGTAATTTTTCTGGTTTTGCATCCTACATTTGATCCAGCAATAACATCAGAATCATTATCACCTATCATCCATGACGATTGAAGATCGATAGAAAAATCATTTGCTGCTTGAAATAATAATCCAGATTTAGGTTTGCGACAATCACAATTTTCATCTGGCCTATGTGGACAATAGTAAAAACCATCTATAGATGTACCATTGATTTTCATATGATTTTGTATTTTTTCATGTATTTCATGTAAGGAAGATTCAGTCATAAGACCGCGATTTATTGCTGATTGATTTGTGATTACTATAATTAAAAAACCATGTTTCTTCAAGGGTTTTATTAGTGAGGGAAATTCAGGAAATAATTCTAATTCTTTTACATTTTTTACATAATCAAAGCGTTCTTTATTGATTATCCCATCACGATCAAAAAAAATAGCCTTATTCATAATTGAATTCAGGAGTACCAGTACTTCTAATACTTTCCACTATGAGATGGCAAAGTAAAACATGAATTGATTCGATAGTTAACATATCTGATGAAGAAACTTTTATTGTAATATCACAAATTTGAGGAAATTTGCCACCTGAGCTTCCAGTAAAACCAATGATAAAAGAATTCATCTTTTTAGCAAATTCCAAAGCCTTGATAATATTTTTTGATGTTCCACTTCCACTAAATGCAATTACAATATCACCAGTTGAAATATAATTTTTTAATTGTTCTAAAAATACTTCGTCGTATGATGTATCATTTGCCCATGCAGTCAATGCAGAAGTATTATCAGAAAGACAAATGGCATTGAATCTTTTTGATTCTTTAAGAATGCATGTTTTTAATAAATCAGAGGCAAAGTGAGAGGAAGTAGAAGATGAACCGCCATTCCCCATAGTAAAAATTTTTTTGTTTGTGTCTCTAGCATTTAAAAGATTTTCAATAATATCAATTATCAGATGTTTCTCCGAATTTAAAGAATCAAGACAATTTTGATTTCTTTTAATTGCAGAAGATAAACCAGTTGAAAAGTGTGAGAATTCTTTTTTGCTCATTTATAATCATACTCATTAAATATTTTTGCACCTTCATTATGAAAATTAAATTCAACTTGACGAAGCCCGTATGATTTCATTTTTTTAATAACTCGAGCTTGTTTTCTCTTTTCACAATATAAAAGCATGTGCCCACCACCACCAGCTCCTGTAAGTTTTCCACCTACTGCACCAGATTTTAATGCAGAGTCATACAATTTGTTAATTTTACTATTACTTACACTTGTTGAGAATTTCTTTTTTTCTAACCATCCTTTATTTAATAATTCGCCAAAACCATGAATGTCTGATTTTTGTAGTTGTTTATACATAGAATTTGCTAGGTGTTTTACATTGCCTAAAGATTCCAAAATTTTTGGATCTTTTTTATTAATTTTGTTGATTTGTGTTGGTAAAATTTTTGTACTGGTCCTGCTACTAACAAAAAATAAAAGTAAATTGTCTTGTAATTCTTTAAGTTTAGTTTTGGACATCTTAACATTAACTGCTTGAATCCCTTTTTTTGAAAATACTAATTTTTTGAAACCACCAATGGCAGAAATATATTCATCTTGTTTTCCCATAGGCCATTTCAAGTAATTTCTTTCTACTTGATGTGCAATTTCTGCTATTTGAGAAGGTTTCATATTTTTTCCTTTCAATTTAGAAAGAACATTCACTAGATTTACTGCTAATGAACTAGAAGATCCCAGACCAGAGCGTGGGGGAACATCACTAGATAACATTAGATTTACACCATTTTTATAATTAAGAAACTTAGTTACAGCCACAGGTAATTCTGTTCCTACTTTTGCTTCAAGTTTGTTCCATAAAGTTGGAATACTATGAGATTCATAGTCTGGAGAAAATATTTGGAAATTTTTATCTTGCCTTTTTTGTGCCATTATATAGGTAAAATGATTTATGGTGGTAGTTATAACAACACCACCAAATTTTTCATAGTATTCAGGCATGTCAGTTCCACCGCCTGCAAAACTTATTCTAACTGGAGAAATACCTAATAACATAAACTTTCAATCCTAGCAAGTTATAAAAAAATACTCAATAAAGATCATTTTTTACGAAATCTCGCCAATAATTTAAAGTGTCAGTTAGTATGTCATCAATAGAGTATGTTGGTTTCCAACCTGTAAGATTTCGAAATTTTGATGTATCACCAATTAACCTAGGAACAGATGTTGGACGAACATATTTTGTGTCTTGTTCTATTTTAATATCACGAACAGTTGAAAGTTGTAATAATTTATCTATAATCTCCCTATAGGAAAAAATTCTGTCTTTTTCATCTGAGCCAATTAAATATAATTCTCCAGGATCACACTTTTCATTAGCAATCCAATATGCATTAACCATATCTTTTACATGAGTAAAATTCCTACGATCATCAATGTGACCAGTTTTAATGATTGGTTCTTGTTTTCCTTGCTCTATCAATGCCAATTGAAAAGCATACCATGGAATGCCAAAAACATTATCTCTTCTTGGACCTTCATGATTAAAAGATCGAATTCGAATAATATTTAGAGCATAAGTTTTATGATATACACCACAGATGAGATCTTGAGCTATTTTTGTTACTGCATAAGGATTAACAGGTCGTAAAGATGTTTTTTCAGTTATTGGGATTTCTTCATCTGGAATGTCACCATATTCCTCTCCAGAGCCAGGGATCAAGATTTTTGGATTGATTTGAAGTTCTTTAATTGCCTCTAGTATGTTAACTGTTCCCTTATAATTAACATCCATATAATGAGAGGGATGATCCCATGATGGACTCACAAAGCTTTCAGCTGCTAAATGAAAAATTTTATCAGGTTTTGATTTTTCAACAGCTTTTTTAACTGAAACACTATCAGTGATATCACAATCTATCCAATTAATTTTGTCAAGAATGTGTCTAACATTTCTCATTCGTGAAAGATTCCATCGCTTCAAACCAAACAAGGTTACATCTTTTTCTAAAATCATATCTGCTAAATGAGAACCTACAAATCCAGTAATTCCAGTAATAAGGACGCGTTGACCCAACAAATTCATACACTTATTATACATAATTAATGTTTGTGATGTTAGAAATTATTAGTAAAGTTAATTAGAAAAAAAATTAGAAACTATGAAATATTAGAAAAAAAAATAGAAGCCATGATCAATGAAGATATGCTTTTGAACAAAAATTTAGATACAGATATTGAAGCAAATAATATTAGAAATAAAATTTTTACATTGATAGAAGAATATGCAAAATTATCACATAAAACAAAACAATTTACACCTGGAAAATCTTTTGTGCCATGTTCAGGTAGAATATATGATGACGATGAAATTAAAATGCTCACATCCGCATCTCTAGATTTTTGGTTGACGGGTGCACGTTTTAATCAACAATTTGAAAAACAATTATCAGATTTTTTAAATATTAATTTTGTAACTACTACAAATTCAGGCTCTTCTGCTAATTTATTGGCATTATCTGCATTAACATCAGAAAAATTGAATGATAAAGCGCTAAAACCTGGAGATGAAGTAATCACTGTTGCTGCATGTTTTCCAACAACTGTTAATCCAATATTACAAAATAATCTAATACCTGTGTTTGTAGATATTGATATTCCCACATACAACATAGATCCAAAACTAATGGAGCGTGCTATCACTGATAAAACAAAAGCAATAATGTTAGCTCATAGTCTTGGTAATCCATTTGATTTAAACAAAGTTATGGAAATTGCAAAAGAGAATAATTTGTGGGTTATTGAAGATTGTTGTGATGCTTTAGGTTCAAAATATCAAGGAAAAATGGTTGGAACTTTTGGAGATATTGGAACATTAAGTTTTTTTCCAGCTCATCACATTACTATGGGTGAAGGTGGTGCAGTATTGACAAACAATCCACTTTTGAATAACATCATTGGTTCGATAAGGGACTGGGGAAGAGATTGTTATTGTGAGCCTGGAAAAAGCAATACATGTGGCAAGAGATTTGAATGGGATTTTCCGGGACTTCCTGCAGGATATGATCATAAATTTACATACACACACGCAGGATATAATCTGAAAATTACCGATATGCAAGCAGCTGTAGGATTAGCACAATTAAAAAAATTAGATTATTTCATTGAAAAAAGAATAGAACATTTCGAATGGTTGAAAAATAAATTGAAAAAGTTTGAACATTATTTCATTTTACCTGAAAAAACAGAAAATAGTGAACCTGCATGGTTTGGATTTCCAATTACAATCAAAGATAATGCACCCTTTACTCTAGTAGAATTAAATGCATATCTTTCGTCTCATAATGTTGATACACGACCAATTTTTTCTGGAAATATAACTAGGCAGCCATATTTCAAGACCAAAAACTACAATGTCTCAGGAAGTTTAGAAAATTCTGACAAAATCATGATGCAGACATTTTGGATTGGTGTTTATCCAGGATTAACAACAGAAATGATGGAATATGTTGTTAATACTATTGAAAATTTTATCAATCATAAAATAAATTAGGAGATTGCATTGGGTACAATTTTTCTAGGAATGTTTTTATCATTTTCAGCTCTTTTATTAATTCATATTATTTTTCTAGGAATCAATATTTACTTGTCGATAACAGAAGGGCTAGAATCATTATTACAAGAAAGGAATTTTGTTGAAACAATTTATTTTTCAATTTTACTTAAATGGCTAATTTTAGCAGATATTATTTGGATATCATTTGCATTAGTATTTGCATTAAAAAGGAAAAAATACAAAACTGAACTCCAACATTATTTATCATATGAACCAATAAAGAATCCAATAACTGCGGTGATCATTCCTACGTTTAATGAAGAAGATAATGTGGAGAAAGTGGTTAAAGATTACAAGATGCAGCCAAGTGTAAAATATGTTTATGTTATAGACAACAATAGTTCTGATAAAACTCCAGACATAGCTGAAAAATGTGGTGCTATAGTAATTAGAAAAGAAATCAATAAAGGATATGGAGATTCATGTGTGGTTGGATTTAATGAGGTACTAAAAACAGATGCTAATATAGTTGCTTTAACTGAATGTGATGGTACATTCAATGCTTATGATATAACAAAAATGATACCTTATCTAGATAATTGTGACATGGTAGTAGGTACAAGAATCATTCAAGTATTAACTGAAAAAGGAAATCAGAATGGAATGTTTAATACTTGGGGAAATTTCTTTATTGGAAAATTAATTCAGTTAAAATATTTTAGTTTACTTCACATGGGTGTTACATCTTTTACTGATGTAGGATGTGGACATAAATGTATTAGACGTGATGGATTAGAAAAAATGATAGAACAAATCAGAAATGATTATTTTAATAAAATAGATAAAGATGGTTGGATGTTTAATCCATACCTAAATTTGTGTTCTGTTGACAATGAATTAAAGACTGTTGAAATACCCATAACATTTAACAGACGTTCGGGAATATCAAAATCAGGAGCCAAGAAAAAATCGAAAGGCTTCAAATTGGGATTAAGATTAATGTGGTTTATATTAAAAAGCTAGATGTTTATCAATCAAGTAAATTTTCTATTTTAATCATTAAAATTAATATCCATTATTCTGCCATCCATTTTATTTACTACATGCCCATGTGATATTCATTTGTTTTGCTTTACGAGAATAATTTAGAATTTGATTCTTCGAAAATTCATCCATTTTATCATTGCATTCGTAGAATTCTTTATACCATGCAACTGTTTCATTAACTGATTCTGTAATAGAATAAACGGGATGCCAATCCAAATTTTTAATTGCTTTTGATGAATCCAACATCAAAAGATGTGCTTCATGAGATTCATTATTTTCTGACAGATCAATGAGGTTTCCATTTCCCCATTCATCAATTATTTTTAATGATAATTCATTAACTTTTACTGGTGGATTTTTTGTTAATGGTCCAAAATTCCATGCTTGAGCATATTTCTGAGGATCATTATACATATTTTCTGTTAGACAAAATAATCCAGAAATTGGCTCTAGAACATATTGCCATGGTCTTACAGAATCTGGATTACGAATTTCAATATTCTCATTTTTAGATAAAGCCTTAACACAATCAGGAACTATTCTGTTCTCTGCCCAATCTCCCCCACCAATTACATTACCAGTTCGTGAAGATGATAAACTAACTCCATGATTGTTATAATTTTCTGGATTAAAGAATGAATTTCTATATGATGAGATTACTAGCTCTGTTGCACCTTTGCTTGCACTGTAAGGATCATAACCACCCATAGGATCAGTTTCTTTGTATGCGTAACTTAATTCTCTATTTTCATAGCATTTATCACTTGTAATAACAGTACAGATTTTTACACTTGATACATTTCTAATTGACTCCAACAAATTTACTGTACCCATAACATTTGTTTGGAATGTATCTTTGGGTATTGAATATGAGGTTTTTACTAATGGTTGTGCTGCAAGATGAAAAATTATTTCAGGGGAATGCTTTTCTATTGTATTTTGTAATTTTTTTGAATCATTGATATCTCCTATATTATGTGAAATTTTTTTCTCCAGATTAAGAGCAGAAAATAGTGATGGAGATGTTGGAGGTTCTAAAGAATAACCAATTACATTTGCTTGTAATTCACAAAGCCATTCTGTTAACCAAGAACCTATAAAACCAGTATGGCCAGTAACAAGGACTGTTTTATCTTTAAAAATTCCATTAAACGCATTAGATAGTGTCATTTTACCAAATTTCCCAATTCAATGACTAATTTCATTTCACATTCACTTCTTTTCATATTTGTTAATAATTGTTATACCTAAAGATAATTTACTGTATAGGATCTAGATTTGGGCGTAAAATCTTCAGTCTTTATTAATTCGATATACAACTATATCGCTTTCATCTGAACTCCATAATAGTTCAAAATTTGAAGGAATTTTTGGATTATCTGGTTCCAATAAAATCATAAGATCTTGTCGAATTGGTGGTTGCATATTAGTTGGAGATACAGGTGGTGGTTTCTCAAAAATAATATAATCTGGAGTTGGTTTAATGATATTATTTACATCTGGTGGAAAACTTCCTACATTAGATAAATACAATTCATAGTCTGACCAATTTATGCGATTAACATAATTCTGAATTGAATCACCAGGTTTCCCCTCCATGAAATCTGCCTTTATCCATTTGCTTCCTGCATGATAGGAGTAACCCTGAGCATTAGTCATAATATATGATGTTTCAATATTTTCTTCTTGACTTAGCATGTCACCAACTAATTTCCTTTCATATCCTGGTGGATTGATAGATTGATTTGATAAGATTAATTGAATTTCATTCATAATACCATTGAATTCATGTGGATACGACACAAAAAATGAATACGCAGTGGATGCACCAATATTCAAAATTATTACAAGTGTAATAATTATTAAAATTAATTCTGTATGATTTCGATGTATGTTTAATTTAGTAAATATTTTAGGAAGAACCTGGACCAAAAATATAGCACTCAATGCAGGAATAATTAACCACATAGGATAGAATTGATATGCTCTGCTAGCGTTTGAAATAGCAAATATAGCAAGGAAGACTAGTGATAATATCATCAGTAATGATAAATTTTCTGGAATTTTTTTAAAATTTAGAATACCTATTAGTAATAACGGAATGAAAAATAATGCAAAGAAAATTTCTTCTGTATCTCCAAATTGATATATTATAAATAATATTATTGCAATGCTTATTCCAATAAGAATAATTTTTTGTTTTGATAATTCGAAATTAAATACATGTATGTATCCTATTGAGAATACAATTAGACCTAATACTGGGATCAATGGAAAAATGGAAATTGTAGTAAATGTATTAAAATTAAATATCTTATCAGGATTATTATAGAAAAAATTATACAGATAATTTTTCAGAAATAAATCAAAATCTAGGAACATTACTGATTCATCACTTCCTGAAACTATGATATTTTCAGCATTTTGACGCCATTCAGAAGTTTGAAATGTCCAATGCCATCTAACATGCTCGTTTGCACTACTATCCATAAAATTTCCGTGTGTAGTAAAATTCAAAATTAGGACTGGACTTAATGCCAAAATAAAAAATATAGAAAAAATGATAATTTGCCTTAGATTAATCCTAATTTTCCTATTTCTTATAAGTAAATAAATAATAATTGCAATGAAAACTATTAACGCTTGATATCTAAATGATGATGCAATTCCTAAAATTAGAGCACTTATTATGATATTTTGCAAACTGAGCTTTTGTTTTGTAATAAAATATAATGATGAAAAAATTAATAATAATGGAATAATTTCATTTAATGCAGAAAAACTTAGATAAAATAATTTTGCATTAGTCGCAATTAATAATTGACTTACAATTGCAATTTTATAATCAAAAATATTTCTTATAATAAAATAAGAAACAAATATTATACATGTACCACCAATAATAGAAATTGATTTTAGTGTAACAAAACCATCATTGATAAATTGATCTACAAGTGCATAAAAAATTGGACCTCCAGGTGGTGCGTCTGGAATTTTTATATTTTGGTAATTTCCCTTTAGAATTTCTTCACCTATTTTTAAATAAAACATTCCGTCATCTGTTGCAAAGTATGGTTGATGGAATATTGCAACATAACTTGCACATAAAAAAAATGTCACTGTTACCAAAATAACAGATATCTTTTCGTTTTGTTGGAAGATTAATTTTAAATTTTTAGTATTTCGGCTTGACATACTTATCATCCTTTTTTGGATCCATCATACCACCTGACATTTCAAAAACAAACTTGATCTGATTTTTTTTTAAAAACTGAGCCATATAATCAGATATATTTATTTTTCTTTTCATTAGAAATCAACAAAAATGGTTAATAATTACTTAATAAAAGAATAGTGAATCTTTTAAGAGAAAAGATGCAACTGTATTAGTAAGTAAGAGTTTTTAGTTATATTTTATAGTGATATTTTTTAGGATTATAATATGGGAACAGTGTTTACAATATTAATTCTATTAGCAGTTTCTTTAATAATTGCTCATGTGATATTTCTAGGAGTTAATGTAGCTTTTTGGATACTAAATGGTCTAGATTATGTTATAGAAGGTAATACATTCATCGAAATTATCTACTATTCAACATATCTAAAATGGTTAGGTCTATTAGATCTTATTTGGCTTTCTTTTCTATCTATATTTCTGATTAAAAGAAAACAATACAAAACAGATTCAAATCTTCACTATTTAGAGAAAAATGTTATTAGGGAACCAAAAATATGTGTCATTATTCCTACTTTTAATGAAGGACAAATAGTAAAAAGTGTAATTGGTGATTATTCTAATCAAAAAAATATTAATGAAATCATAGTTATTGATAATGGAAGTTCAGATGACACCGTACAAATTGCAGAGTCGTGTGGAGTTCAAGTAATTAAAAAAGAGTCGAATAAAGGTCTTGCAGATTCAGTGATAATAGGATTAAATGAATTTTTAAAATCAGACTCGAATATACTGACAATTACTGAATGTGATGGAACTTTTAGTGGTTCTGACCTTGAAAAGATGATCCCATACCTAGATAATTGTGATATGGTGATTGGAACAAGGCAAATTCAAGTTCTTACTGAAAAAGGAAATCAAAATAGTATGTTTTATGTTTGGGGAAATTATCTTTTAGCTAAATTAATTCAGATAAAATATTTTAGTCTAACTAACTTAGGAATAATAGAATTAACTGATGTTGGATGTCTTTATAGATGTATTAGAAAGGAAGCGTTAGAGAAAATCAAATTTGAATTGTTAGGTGGAGATGCAAAAAAAATTCGTAATAATCCGAATAGTGGTTTAATTGCAAATTTTCTAACAATGATAGGAATTGAAAATAATCTAAAAATAGTAGAGATACCCATAACGTTCAAAAAAAGAATTGGTGTGTCAAAAACAGGTGCTAATAAAAAATCTAAAGGTATTATGTACGGATTACAGTTTTTTTGGTTCATTTTAACCAAATAATATTTTAGAATTCTATCTAACCAGGATATCTTATTTAAAATAGCATTATGTTGGAATATCTTTCAAAAAGTATGGTAATTCATTAAAAATTGTATCGAGTGATGAATATTTGGGTTTGTAACCTAACAATTCTGCTTTTCTAGATTTAGAAAAATAATATTTCTTAAAACCGGTAGGTGATGTAATTGTATCATCGTTAAGATCTTCCTTCCGAGAATATGTAAAATTATGAAATTTTTTATGTAGAGCGTCTAAAAGAGTAAAACTTCCTATTGGCATTTTACTATACAAATCAAAAACATCATTGATAGATTCTTTGTTGATGCATTTTTGGATAAATGAAAAAAGATCTTCAGGATGAATATAATCCCTAAAAAAATCATCTCCATGAATCAAAGTACTCCCCAATCTGATTGAAGAAACTACATCTGACATAAAGAATTTAGATTGTAGATCCATAAATCTGCTAAAAAAAGAAAATAATCTAAGATCAATTATATTCAAATGATTTAATTTTCTATGTTTTATTTCTGAATTAATCTTAGATACGGTATACTCCGATCTTATGTTTTTAATATCAAAAGTTTCATCTATCAGAGTTGTTTCGGTAATTGGAGAGGTAAAGTCTCCTTCATAAACTACTCCACTGCTAAAATTTATTAATTTGCATTCAGGAAAACTCTTCAAATAATCTAGTGCTATATTATCAAATGTTTCAGTAGTTTCTAGAATTGTTTCTGAAGATAATTCTAATTTTGCCGGATCACCTAAGCCTATACAGTTAATCACAACATCATATTTTGAATCATTAAATTCATTGTAATTTTGAATTGAAAAATTATTTTTTAGTTCACATTCAACTCTAGTATTTTTATCAATTTCATCATCTCTAGTAAATAAAAAAAGATTACAATTTTTCTCTTTACCAAAATAATATGCTAGATTCTTTCCTATATGTCCTGTTGAGCCAAAAATAGCAATATTTTTTCGGTTCATAGTTTTTTATAAAATACGTAATACATAGACGTCCTTACCATGTTTTCCAGGGAACATTTCCTGATGCATATATTTTCTCCAGGTATTTTTTCTCTCTCAGAGTATCCATTGCATACCAAAATCCATTGTGTTTAAACGCAGTTAATTTATTTTCTTTTGCCAGTGTTTCTAAAGGTACTTTCTCCAATATAGTAGAATCATCTTGCAAATAGTCAAAAATTTGTTTTTCAAAAACAAAATATCCACCATTTATCCAAGAATCTTCACCACTTGGTTTTTCACGGAACTGTGTAACATGATCACCATTTAACGATAATACGCCAAATCTTTCTGGAGGGTGAACAGCTGTTAAAGTAGAGATGGATTTTTTTTCTTTATGAAATTTGATTAAATCATTAATGTTGACATTACATAAACCATCGCCATAAGTTAAACAAAAAGTATCATCA